>Ga0079226_10001456_pt1 | contig 18139 bp, 14 predicted proteins | sample Poulit2014_FD_76345 | JGI IMG/M metagenome (GOLD analysis project Ga0079226, IMG submission 76345) | Agricultural soil microbial communities from Georgia to study Nitrogen management - Poultry litter 2014 | ecosystem: Environmental > Terrestrial > Soil > Agricultural land | place: USA: Georgia...
CTCAAACTGTCGTTGGAGCAGGCCTCACAGTGAGCCATTCCATGCAGTAATACGCTCATTATGAAGCAGTCAAGGCGGTTGGAGATTTAATTGAGTTCCACACAAACGAGTACACATAGATCCCGAGAACAGATTCGATCATCGATACGTCAAAAGTTCTGAAATCTCCGCTCAATTTGCCTTACTCTATAACCAAGTACCAATAGTCAAGATAACGTCGCCGTCGGTCGAGAACTTGCGCGCGAGCAGTGTCCCCCAAGGCGCTGTACTCTCGAACGAAGACCGTCCACGTATCGTGCCGGGCCTAACCCACAGGAGAGTCACAAGGGCCGTTTATGACACCATTTCATGCCAGCAGCTCGACAGCAGCGCGGACTATTTCTTTTTCACTCAGCAGGACCGTGTCCGCGGCTGGGCCTAATGGAATGAAGCTGTCGGCACTTGTCACTCGAGAAATTCGTCCCCGGTAATCCGCATCAACCAAGTGTGCCACCACAGACTCCGACACACCGCCACTACGCCGTGTCTCGTCGACAATTAGAATCGCTGGGAAGTCATCAGCCGCGCTGAGCAGCGCTTCGGCAGGCAGCGGAGCGAGCCAGCGCATATCCATAACACTGGCATCCACTCCGCCTTCGGCCAACGCGAGTGTGGCTCGTCGGCTCATCAGCACACCGTTGCCGAAGGTCAGTAACAGGATGTCGCGACCTTCGCCATACACAGCAACCTCGCCAAAAGGGATAATTCCCTTTGGCGCCTGCGGTGACACGTAATTGGCCATCCATTTCCGGTCGCCCTGGTGTTGCAAATCGCGAGTGTGGTATAGCGCAATCGGTTCCAGAAATACACAGACTCGTCCGTCCTGGCGAGCAAGATCAAAACAGGCCCGGAGTAGACCCGGGGCATCAGCCGGATGACTGGGCACAGCCACCACGACCCCTGGAATATCCCGCAGAACAGCGATGGAGTTATCGTTGTGGAAGTGACCGCCGAACCCCTGCTGATAGGCCAGCCCGGCAATACGCACCACCATGCCGTTGTGGTATTGTCCGGCCGAGAAAAACCGCAAAGTTGCAGCCTCGCCACGGATTTGGTCCTCAGCATTATGCAGATATGCCAAGTACTGGATCTCAGGGACCGGAAGATAATCGGCTAATGCCGCACCTAAAGCAGTCCCAAGGATAGTCTGCTCATCCAGAATCGTGTCGAATACCCTCCTGCCACCAAAACGCTTACGTAGACCCCGGGTTACCCCATATACGCCACCTTTCACTGAGACGTCCTCACCAAAGACCAACACGCGGTCATCAGCAGCCATCTGGTCTGCCAGGGTGGTGTTGATGCTTTGAGCAAGAGTCATTGCCTCACCCTCTTCAGGCAACGACTTGCCCCAAAAATCCGTTCGGTTCGAATCGGTAAGGGGAGATGGTTCAACCGGTGCCGGGGTCGAAAGTGTCAGAGGCGCCATGACCGCCTCCTTGCTGTCGAGCCGGGGCGTTTCCAGAAGCCGCTCAGCCGCAGCCATAACCTGCTGGCGTGAATCTTCATATTGGTCCAGAAGATCGTTAGCGGTGCAGACACCATGATCGATTAAGGTCAGCGCCGTGTGCAGCAGCGGGTCTTGATCGTACTCTGCGAGAATCTCCCTTTGACTCCGATAGGCAATTTCGACATCTGAGCCAGCATGGCCCATGAAGCGTACAGTCTTCAAGTGCAAGACAGCGGGGCGGCGACTCGCACGCACACTATTCAGCGCGTCGGCAGTCACTTGGATCAACGATACGGGGTCCGAACCGTCCACATACCAGTACTTAACCCCTGGAATGCTCCGCAGCGACTTGTCGGTCCATCCCCGCGGAGTTCTGGTGCTGATACCGAGCCCGTTGTCTTCGCACACGAAAAGCACCGGGCACGGGACTTGACGATGTTGTAGGTAGGCTGCCGCGTTGAACGACCCTGTGGCCGTAGAATGATTGGCAGAGGCATCACCAAAACTGCAGATCACCACGGAGTCTTCGGACCAGGGTGTTGAGGAGCCTATGGTCTGGCTCAGGCCTAAGGCGTAAGCAAGCCCAACAGCACGGGGCATGTGAGAAGCGATGGTGGATGTCTGGGGAATGATATTGAGACCAGGGTGGCCGAATACCTTGTGGCGGCCACCAGATATGGGGTCACTGGTCGCCGAGGTCAGACTTGTAAGCACGTCCTTTATGCCTTCTGTACTCCCGGCAGCTGCCGCGCGCGCTGCATAAAAACCTCCGGAACGATAGTGCAGGAGGGCAGGGTCATCAACTCGGGACAGCAGTCCGAGTGCCGCGTTGCTTTCGTGACCAGCCGAACCAATAGTGTAGTGGCCCTTCCCCTGCGATTGCAGCCAGCGGGCAGCGAAATCTAAGTGACGACTTTGCGCCTGGGCTTCGAAAAGACGCCGCAGCGTATCTGTGTCATGGTGGGGTGACTCTACGCCTACGCGAGAACGACCATCCTGCAACGCGCTAATGAAATGCTCGTCAACACTCTTCACTCTCCTACTCCTTTGTGGTCAGCACACGTTCAAACACTTAATTTGGTGGATTCGGCACAGGGGGGTGAGCGCGGAACTAACTCCGCACACAAGTAGCCAAGTTTCGGGCCCCGCAGCCCCGGGGCCTCTTTCGAATTAACAGCTCTATTGAAATTGTCAGACGATTCTACTAGCATCATGTGATGATCACCACACTGGACGGTCGCCAAGGTCATTGCCTACCCATCTTTAGGAGCCTAACGTGACTCAATCACATGTATTCGAGGTGCACCGTCGACGAGTAGAGTGCGTTAGTTCCGCTAGCTACAACGCTGGTTATACCGGTCGTAGTCAGAAAGATGTTGAAGCCCACATTACTGAACTGGCTCACCAGGGCGTTCAGACCCCTCAGCAAATCCCGACGCTTTTCAGCGTCCCTTCGTACATGAATCTTCAAATCGACACGGTCGAGGTCGAACATCAGAAAACATCCGGGGAAGTCGAGTGGGCACTCATATATCAGGGCACTACCGCGCCCACGATACTTACTGTGGCCAGTGACCATACAGACCGAGCGCTGGAGGCCCATGACGTCACCTCTTCGAAACAAATATCTCCTAACATCCTTGGAACAAGGGCCTGGGATCTGAATCAAGTCTCGGATGAGATAGACGACATTGTCATGCGCTCATGGGGATTTGGCTCTGGAAAGTGGACACTACTTCAGGAAGGGAGGATGGGCGACCTCATCAGCCCCTTGGAGTGGTTAGAGAGACTCGAAGAGCTCAATCGGCTGAAGCCAGGAGTGATTCTCCTTGGTGGCACGCTTCCAATGCTTGACCCTGAAGCACAGTTTGCTGATCGATGGGAAGTCTCCCTTACACGCCCAAACGGCGAAACGATCACCAAAACCTACGATCTTCACTATATGCACACCAGTATCATCTAACTCCAAACAATGGTCGAACGCAGCACGACGGAGATAACTTCGTAAACACCTAGAGGAAGGATCCCATTATGTTCTGGACCGGAATGCTTATATTTGGAATTCTCGCTATTTTGCCGCTTACCGCTGCAATTCTCCTGAATAAACACGATGGCTCTCGTCTAAATGAGTCAGACCCGGTAACCACCCCGAGCGATAGCGAGTTTTAAAATGAACTTTGGATATTTAACCGTTATCGTAGTCTATTTTATTATAGTTCTACTCATCGGCGTATGGGGGGCAAAGAAAGGAACTTATGACTCGTACGCAATCGCGGACCGAGACGTAAATCTCCCACTTTCTGTAGGAACTTTTTTTGCTACCTACATTTCTTCAGCAACAGTTGTCGGCTTTGTAGGCTACACGTCATTGTACGGCGCCTCGATTTTTCCCACATATTTTTGGGGCTTCGCACTAGGGTGGCTGGCTCTTACCTTAATTGCTGGGCGAATGAGACGGTTGCGCCTCCGGTCGGTCCCTTCGTTCTTTGAAGCCCGCTTCGGCGGAAAATCACTTCGAGTATTTTCTGCTGTGGTTACAGTCGTGGCCTTCGCATTCAGCGTGATGACACAACTCGTTGCAGGCAGCCTCATCTTGTCTGTGGTTATTGGCATCGACCAGACTCTCTCGGTGATCATCCTCTCTAGCGTACTGATTATTTACACCGTGCTCGGTGGCTTGGTCTCTGTAGTACGTACCGACCTCGTACAGGCAATACTCATCGTGCTCGCCGTTATCGCAGCATTCATTGTGGCGTTGAGCCAGCATGGAACGTCTGCGTTCGACATCCCGGCAAATTTGCAAAGTATGCTGCAAGGAAGTACACCCTCGGTTGCCGACATGGTGGCGTTGGTCATTGTTGGTTTTGGCGGCGTAGCCGCTCAACCCTACTACTTGCATCGCTTCTTCTCTACCCGAAACGTAGCGACGGCTCGACACATGGTTGGCATTGGTGCGGTCTTGGCAGGAATAGTGTATTTCTTTATCGCCATGCTAGGTGTAGTCATGCCGAGATCAGTCGGGACCGAACATTTAGGTGACTCTGCAATTATTCAGTTCGGCCTTCAAGCTGGTGGGTTCTTAGGTGCTCTCTTACTAATCGGTATTATTTGCGCAGTCCAGTCAACCGTAGACTCTGCTTTGCACCTGGTGGGTGTAAATACCACCAATGATATCGTTGGAGTTGCCAAACCGTCCCTGTCAGACCGACAGAAACACCTAATAGCTCGCACCGTAACCGCTGTAATGGGAATTATCTGCACCTTCGGCGCCATCGTGTTTATCGTGACAGAGGCTGGCTTCATTACAATTCTTCTAGACATCTGGCTCGGCACGCTCTCCTCGGCGCTGCTGATCCCGTTGTACTTCTCAGCTCTATTCAAGTGGGTAAGCAAACTGGGTGCCTTGCTCAGTAGCGTGGGTGGCTTCTTGGGTTACTTCGTTCCCCTTTTGGCTAACGAGCTTGGCTTGCTAGAACTGCCGTTCCACCACATTTATTTAGGGTTCGGCAGCTCCATTCTAGGAATAATCATTGGAAGCCTCATATCGCGAGCAAACCCAAGCGATGCGGTCCGAGCTCGATTCTTCGGAGAAAAGGAAACCCAACGTGTCCAGCTCTAACCATTATTTTGGCACTCTTACTCCGCAGGAAGCTCGTATGCTGATTAGAGACAATGCGCTACCACGTCCCACTTCCGGCGTCTCTACCGGTTTCGTGCAAGCGAATCTTGCCATCGTGCCTGTTGATGCCGCAGACTACTTTGATGAGATCTGTCAGCGTAATAGCCAAGCACTCCCCCTCATTGAACGACTACCCCCCGGGACATACTCTCCACTGATAAGCGCCCAGGGAGCTGACCTCAGAACAGACGTAGGGGGCTACATGGCCTTTGACGGGAGTTCGTGGTCCTACGTTCCCAACCTCTTAAAAACATGGAGGGAGGACTTCGTCGCCTTCATAATCGGTTGCAGCTTCTCGGCAGAGCGGGCACTCAAAGATGCTGGCGTAAGCTTGCGCCACATAGCACTTGGCACTGGCGTTCCTATTTACCGAACCAATCGTCCACTGACGTCAGCCGGAGAGCTAGAGGGGCACCTAGTGGTGTCCATGCGAGCAATCCGGAAGGATCAGGTGCCTGCCGCAGAGCAGGCCACTGCACGCTACCCCCTCGCCCACGGTGCCCCTGTATGGGTGGGACCAGGACGTGAAATTGATTGCCACGACGGGAGAGATCCCGACTGGGGAGTCGAGCTCCCTGTGACCTCAGCAGAGACCCCCATGTACTGGGCCTGCGGGGTAACGCCCCAAACAATCATTGAGGACTCCGGAATCCAAGGTGCAATAGTGCACTCTCCGGGACACATGTTTATTACCGACATACCCGACCGCGACATCCAGGATGTGAGCGTTGAAGAATGGCGAGAGAAAAATGGTTTCTAACAGGACTGCCCACACAAGCACTAATTCCAGCTCTAGAGAACTCCCAATCGAATCATCACCAGTAAGGATCCGGTTGATTCAAAAAGTCAACTTCGGAGCTTCTGTTGACCACCGTTTGAACAACATGATGGACTTAATTCTCCGCACGTCTCCCACGCCCCACACCGATAGCAATCGAGACGCTTCCACCAAAGTTGAAACTTCAAATGTACTAGTACTGCCCGAGATGTGGCCGGTAGGATTTTTCAACTTTGACAAATATCAAGATTTCGCCGATAAGCACTTTCACCGTTTCGAGACATTCCTCAAGGAAATATCTTCTTCGCTGAAATGTTGGGTATTCGGAGGAAGCGCACCTTACCGAGTGGGTGAGACTTATTACAATCGTGCAGTAGCCATGTCACCAGCAGGCGATACGTACTATTTCGATAAACTGCATTTATTTGCATACAAGTCACGAGAGGCTGAAATACTTACCAGCGGTAGGCAATTAGTTGCATTCGACAGCCCTCTAGGAAAAACAGGAATGTTGACGTGTTTCGATCTACGTTTCCCGGAGGCCTTTCGTGCGCTGCGTGAACAAGGGTGTGAAGCCTATGTGGTTGTGGCGGCCTGGCCTAAAACGCGATTGCGGCACTGGAAAGCTTTACTAATAGCTCGTGCAATCGAGAACCAGGCCTGGGTAATTGGAGTGAATGGTCACGGTTTAGATTTTGGGACAGAATTGGGCGGGGGGTCAATGATTGTAGCTCCCGATGGTAGAACGATCACCGAACTCACGGACGAACCCCAGTCGCAGATCGTCACAATTTCGCCGGATACCCCGAGACAAATTCGGGAAGAGTTCCCCTTTAACGATTCTACGATTCCGGAGCTACTGGGAGCTCTATCAACATTCCCCATCTCGAGCAGCGTTGCCAAATGATGCTCTGACAGACCGATCCGATATGGACACCCTTAGTCGGCGGCATCACCCTGGGGGGCTTCCTTTTACTCGTAGTAACGAACTTCGAACATTTTGGCTCCCCTTTCACTAATCCAGGGTCCGTGCTCCATCCCCGGAGGACGTGTCGCCCAATCACCAGCACGGAAGGTCCTGTTCAAACGTAGATCTGTGATTGATCCTTCGAAAATGAACAGTTCCTCCCAACAGTCGTGAACCTGTACACCTTGCGCTGACGTGTCTGCCCCCGGCGCAAATTTTAGGACCCTAGTTACTGCGCCTGTTTGTGGGTCTTCAGCAAGTACAGCCTGGCTGACTCCCTCAACGTATGGGACCATGTCAGTAAAATCAACAGAATCGATGGGCGTAAATTCGACCGCTGGTTTAGGCATGTGGTTCTCCAACTTCTCTTAACTTCGAAATTTCCTGCCAAATTTCTTTGAGTTACGCCTTTAAACGGTGGAAGGTGAGCTTAGATGGCAACAACACTACTTATCATACCGCTATTCTCGTGGAGCAAAGGAGCAGCTTTACAGTGAAATCTACGGGCGTTTTGTCCTGCAGTGTAAGAAAAAGCCCTCAGGCTGGTATGTAGGGTATAAACACGCTGAGGACATAGAGCTCGCGCTTAACCGTGCTTAACGCTCTGAACCGGATTCCTACTAAAACTGACCACCCAGGGTTTTCTTGGCATTAACAAGTTGTGAATTTTAAAATATATTACGACTTTTGAGTGCTTCAGCAATGAGCTGTACCAGATGTTGTGTACCGGTGCCGTCGAGGTCGGTGATCTGGGTGCGGCAGGAGAAACCATCGGCTAGGACTTCGCGGTCTGGAGATTGGTTGATCTTCTGGAGGATCCCGTCTTCAGCGATTTTAGCCGATACATCGTAGTGCCCTTGCTCCATGCCGAAGTTGCCGGCCAAGCCGCAGCACCCGGAGGATATTTCTACATCACAACCGAGTTTTTCTAAAAGTTTTTGGTCGGTTTCGAAACCCATGATCGCGTACTGGTGGCAGTGTGGCTGTACTAGCAGTTTTCGGTTCAACTGGGGTGGTTCCCAGTCGAGTATCGTGAGGAGTTCGGCAACTGTTTTGACTTGTTTGGATATAGCTTCTGCGGCTGGATCTTGTGGGAGGAGTTCAACGAGATCGGAACGCAGTGTGGCAGTGCAGCTGGGTTCTAGTCCGACCACCGTATAACCCGCCTCGACATATGGGTTCAGCACTTCGACCGTGTTGGCGAGTTTTTGTTTTGCCGCGGTCAGTTGGCCGGTACTGATCAACGTCAAGCCGCAGCAGATCCCTGGTTCGGCTATCGCAACGTCGCAACCGGCGGCCTCAAGTACGGTGATGGCATCGAGCGCGATCTCAGGAGAAAGACTATCTGAAAAGGAATCTACCCATAGGACGACTTTGCTACCCTCGGGACGATGAACCTGGGTCAGGTTCTTACGTAGTCGTCGGAATGGTTTGGCCGCCAGTTCAGGAAGTGACCGTCGTCCGTCAGCTCCCATGGCAAATAGCATTGCTTTGCGTAGCGAGGTCATTTTGCCTGGGACATTGACGATCCGAGCAAATGGGCCGACAAGTCGCAACCATTGCGGTAGGCGTCCTAGGGTGTAGTGTGCACGTGGACGCAGCTTGCCCTGATAGGTGCGGTGGAGGGTTTCGGATTTAAAGGTGGCCATGTCGATGCCGGTGGGGCAGTCGTTGGCGCAGGCCTTGCAGCTCAAGCACAGGTCTAGGGCCTCGTGGAGTTCTGGTGAGGACCAACCATCGGAAACCACGCCCCCGTTGAGCATTTCCTGTAGCGCTCGTGCCCGACCGCGGGTGGAGTCTTTTTCATCACGAGTTGCAGTGTAGGACGGACACATAAACTGACCGGTATCGCGTGCATCAGCACGACATTTGCCCACCCCCACGCAGCGGTGAATCGCGCTGGTAATGTCCCCACCATCGGCGGCAAAAGCGAACCCATCTGAGGCCATGACGGTTGAAGCCGCCGGTCGACGCAGATTAGCGTCCAAGGGTTCAGGTCGCACCACAACCCCGGGGTTCAGGACGTCGTCGGGATCAAAGAGTCCCTTGAACTGGGCCATCGCTTCGAGAGCGTCGGCACTGTACATGGTGTGGAGCAGTTCTGATCGGGCGCGGCCATCGCCGTGTTCGCCAGATAGTGAGCCACCGTAGCTTGCCGCAAGTCGTGCGGCTTGCTCCATGAATCCGCGCATAGTCTCGGGTGTTGTGGCCAGTGGGAAATCGATCCGCAGGTGGATGCAACCGTCACCGAAGTGGCCGTAAGCCAACCCCGATAAGCTGTGCCGGTTCATGAGAGCTTGCAGGTCGCGGAGATAGTCTCCGAGGTGTTCTGGTGGGACAGCGGAGTCTTCCCATCCCGGCCAGGCTTGTGAACCATCGGCGGTTCGGCCGGCCAGACCCGCACCATCGGCGCGGATCTGCCAGAGCCGGATCGCCTCGGGGCCAGCTGAGTGCACAACTGAGTCAATAGCCGAGGAATCTGCAATCAACGCATTGGCCCGGCGCATCGCATCCTCTGTATCGGAGCCGTCGACTTCGACCATCAGCCAGCCGCCGCCTTCTGGTAATCCCGGAGTACCAGAGTCACCTTTGGAACGCCGAATCACATCAACCAGTTGGGCGTCCAAACCTTCTAGTGCTAGTGGTTTGTGAGGCAGTAAGTGTACGACGTCATCGGCGGCGGTGGCCATATCTGCATACCCCAGGACCGCCAGCGCCGGTGCGGCAGACTGCGGGACCACTTTCACGGTGGCTTCTAAGATGATCCCGGCGGTGCCTTCAGTCCCAGCAAGGGTAGCTGCCAAATTGCGGTTATTTTCGGGTAAGAGATGCTCGAGCGAATAACCCGAGATCTGCCGATTAAACCGCCCAAACTCGGTTCGTAGTAGAGCCAAATGGCTCATCATGAATGGTTCAAGCCCGGCGATCTCCTCGAGTGCTGCCGGGCCGGAACCAACCTCAACAACCTCACCGTTTCCGGTGAGCCAGCGCATAGCCACCACGTTATCTGCGGTGCGACCGTACGATAACCCGTGAGGGCCACACGCATTGTTGCCGATCATCCCACCGATAGTCGCCCGGTTGGCAGTCGATGGGTCTGGCCCGAACCGTAAAGCATGTGGTGCCAGCGCTTTTTGCAGATCCGCCAGTACAACACCCGGCTGCACAACGGCCGTCTGGTTTTCGGGGTCTATATGCAGCACCCGGTTCATATACTTTGAGACATCTAGCACCAACCCGGGTCCCACCGAGTTCCCCGCACACGAGGTCCCACCACCACGAGCGGTCACCGCCAGTGAGTAATCGCGGGCAATATTGACCGCAGCCACCACATCGTCGTCATGACGCGGCAACACGACGATGTCAGGGACCACCCGGTAGTTTGAGGCATCGGTGGAGTAGATAGACCGGGTCAGCGAGGTCGTATTCACATCACCATCCAGCTTGTCGGTGAGCTGGGCGGTGATGTGTTGGACCCGGTCTACGATGGTTGGTACCAGATTGGTCATCTCAATGTATTCCTTCTGCTGCCTTCGGATAACGTCCACTACACTGCGCTTGGCTGCAGTGGGCGGTGCCCCCGAAGGTCCATGGCCGCACGAACGCGTTCCTGAGCGAGTCGACGTGCAGCTTGGTGCGTGGTCTCATTGAAGCGCTGGGCTTCGTCCAGCGTGGTGACCGCGTTGGCACGTAGTTTAGTCGCCACCGTATCCAAAACGGTGGTTGGATCTACCCGAAACGGTGAGAACCGTGCCTCCATGGCGAATGCAGCGCTGACCACACCGCCGGCGTTGGCGATAAAGTCTGGCACTACGGTGATGCCTTGTTCACGCATTGCCACCTGGGCACCGTCGTTAGTTGGGAGGTTGGCCGCTTCCACGACCAGTTTGGCCTTGATATCACCCACGTTGTGCTCGCTGATGACATTCTGCATGGCAGCCGGGACCAAGATATCGGCCTGAGTGAATAGTTCCTGGCCAGGCTCGATCACCAGTTTTGGATGGTTGTAAACGAAATCATCACCAAGCTCAACGCGCTCTTGCAATAAGGTCGGAATATCTAGACCATCGGGATTGGCCAGAGCACCCTTGACCGATGACACGGCAGTTACCCGGTAGCCTAGTTCGTGCAGACGCTTCGCTACCGAGTGCCCGACCGCACCGAAGCCTTGAACCGCCACGCTAGAGTCCGTTAGGTTTTGCTGAGCCGCAATTTCGTCGACGACTTCGGCGACACCATGACCAGTAATACCTAACTGGTCATAGGGGATCCCGCCGAGTTCGTATGGTGTGCCCACGGCAGCACCGCGACCCAGCTCATCATTAATAATCGCAGCATCGACTTCGGTAAGCCCCATATCCAACCCAAAGACGTATTCTTCGGGCACTTCATTGCGAAGTCTGCGAACAAACGACCGCAATACACGCTCTTTGTCCACTGAGGTCGGATCAAATCGGATCCCAGCTTTAGCACCCCCATAGAACAGGTCTACAGCAGCCCATTTCCAGGTCATGACCCGCGCAAGACGGGCAATCTCTGGAACGTCCACAGTCGGGGTCATTCGGGTCCCGCCCTTGCCGATTCCTCTGGCCGTGTTGTCGATGACCAGCACACCTTGCATCCCAATATCAGGGTCACTGACGACCACAACCTTCTCCGGGCCCCATTCGTCCAAAAGGTTAAAAAAATCGCTCACAAATATTCCAATACTTATTGTCTAATATTTCATTAGACGTGCGTTGTTGCACTAAACGGTTCAATGACACGGCGGATTCGAGTTGCGATTTCGCGTATAGAGCTTTCCTGCTGATCTCGGTAAAGATCGTGTGGATCAGCGACTGCTCGGCCAACGATCTGAGACATCGTATTAATGTCATAAACTGCGCCTGAGAGGTCGTCATCACGCGAGCCCTCCCCAGTCAGGTTGGATTGGAAAATCCCTGCAGCTGACCTGGGCAGGAAATCTTCATAAACGATTGGCTCAGCCACCACAATGCCTTGGTCAACCAGATCCGGAAGAGATACGGTTCGTGGCAGTGCCGCGACCGTGTCCTCAGGTAGGTCATCTATCAGACGGTAAGTAAAAAACGCCAGACCTTCTTCGGCTAGGCCGCGTTCGGAATCAGGCAAATATTCTGTCCAGACCTGTCGAGCCACCTCGTCCCGCACCCCACCGTCAGAGGCCAGACGTCGATCAGTTTCAACCAGCATCTTGTCGTATAATTCACGACCCTTAGGCGTCAAAGCAATACCGCGCTGTTCAACTTCACCGAAGCGAACACGCAATTCACCGGGTCCAACGGTACCGTCGTCGAATTTGAAGATACGTTCTTCATCTAACGCACGGAAGCTTGTTTGGCGGAGAAGTACATCAGGTCCATTCCAGGCCGGAGGACCTTGAACCTCATCAATCATAGTGATGCCGAGCGCTTCCATGCGACGATAGAGGTCGTCTATATCCAGTACACGCGGAGTTAGGTGGTTTACGTGTGTCGTTGTTACTCCACCAATATCTGCTGCCACGGCTGAAATGGCCTCAAGCTCTTTGTACCAGGAGTAATCTACCGGGTCATCGGAAAGTCTGAATGCATCGATGGCTAATGAGATTAGTCGATCTGCTTCGGACTCAACGAGGCCTCCTTCTTGAGCAGCTCTGTCTGCCAGCTCGAGCAGCTCAGAAGGAAACAAAGTGCGAGAGTTGATGAACTGTTTAAGTCGACGTTGGTGATCCTCGTTGAAGAAGCGGGAATCATCTACTGCCAACATCGACGTAAATACACGAAAGGGGTTCCTAGCTAATTCCTCAGGGTTTGTCGGACGGAACGCAGTGGACACTACAGGAACGGATGCGGCTGCATCACGAAGATCATAAAACCCCACCGGATACATACCAAAAGCTGCGAAAATTCGGGCCACCTCAGACATTTCTTTCGGCGAACCCACCCGTATTGCTCCGTGCCGTTCAGCGGTTACGCGGTCAATCGTGCCCAAGCGTTCAGCCTGAGAACCCAGACGTGCCATATAGTCTCGGTTTACCTCCGTGGACACATCCACAAGGGTGTTATATGCAGGAACCTCGCTGCCATACATTTCGGAGAGCTGAATGGCGAACGCCGCCCGCATTTGCCATAGTTCTTGGAAAGCCATTTCGATTACCTTTCGGTTAGTCCGTTGATTATGGTTTGTCACGCAAGGCTTGAGTCGCCGGTTCGTCCAGATGATAGCTGCTAGGCAGTCGGACAAGTGCGGCCGGGTCCCCAATGTATTCGATAACGACTCCGTAATGAGTCCGGGCAGCGTCTAGAGATATATAACCATCGACCACATCAGTGAAGACTGCTTCTACATCTCGCCGCTGTGGACTGTTGTAACCCCCGCCTCCAGGCAGGTCAAATTCCAACAATGCATCGCTGGTGAGTCTGACGAGAGACTTGCGGGGAAGAAGCTCGCCGCTAGCCACGTCTCTAAAACCTCCGCTAGAACCTTCCAGCCCGCCATAGGCGCCTGGTGCAGGATTCTCTACCCTGTCAATGTTCGCATTCACTGACCACGCGCTAGTTCCACGTCGGCGAATTTGTAGCCGCTGTCCAAGCCCCCCACGGAACTGGCCAGCACCACCGGAATCCTGCAGGAGCTCCCGTTGCACTTGTACTAAGGGGGTAAGTGTTTCGAGCACTTCTGTGGGTGCGGCTCGCACACCTGTGGGGAAGCCTGTAGTGGTCAGCCCATCTTTGCTGGGTCGAGCGCCGCTTCCGCCAGCACTGAACATAGTTAAAGTGAAAGGCTTGTAATCAGGTTTCGCGCCTTCACCCCTCCAAACCGTCATCCACAGTGCATCAGCACTAGCGGCAGGCAGCCCAGCTGGCACAGTCGGCCGAAGCGCTTCAAAAATAAGGCTGGGTAAGAAGTGGCCAACTAAATGCCGTGATGCGACAGGAGCAGGCTCCACACAATTGAGTACAGAGCCTTCCGGTGCGGTAATCTTCACAGGCCGAAACGATCCGGCGTTGTGAGGCACCTCAGGTGCTAATGCTGCTTTGATTGCAAAATAAGTATAGGCCCGAGTGTAATTTAGGACCACGTTAACTCCGTAGGTCGATTGGGGTGAAGAACCAGCGTAGTCAACGGTGATGGAATCGCCCGATACGGTAACGCGAACAGCAAGAGTGAGCTTCTCTCCATGGTAACCATCGCAGACCATCTCGGCTGTGTGGCTACCATCCTCAAGTTTTTCTATTGCCTGCCGGAGAGCAACGTCAGAACGGTACATAATTTCTAAAGCAATTTCGTCGATACTGGTCAGTGAGAACTCGTCCATTAGCTTTAATAGACTTCGCGCGCCAACCTCGTTAGCTGAAACTTGAGCATAAATATCGCCCATTGTCTCATCAGGCGTACGCACATTAGTTCGTATAATTTCTTCCAACACTTGATTAGGGCCATCAACGGTCCTTAGCTTCATGATCGGCAAGCGGAGGCCTTCTTCGTAAATTTCGGTGGCTGCAGCTGAGAGAATACGTCCTCCGACGTCGGGAGAATGACAACAGCTTGCGAACCAAGCGACAAGCTTGCCTTTACGAAACACAGGTGTCGCGACGGTGATATCGTTGATCTGCCCAGCAGTCATCCACGGGTCGTTCGTTATAAGAACGTCTCCTTCGACAAGCTCATTTAGTCCGTAACGCGAAGTTATGTGGTGCATGCCTGTAGCTAGCGCATTGATATGCCCAGGGGTTCCTGCTGAGGACTGCCCTATCATATTGCCTTTAGAGTCGAATGCAGCGCATGCTAGGTCGTAAGATTCCCGGACTACAGGGCTGAAAGCCGTGTTGATGAGCGCGGTTTGTTGTTCATCCAGCATTGAGTGGAGACGATTTGCTACGAGCCCGACCAAGACAGGGTCCACCTGTTGTACGCCGTGCGCAGCCTTCTGAGTTTTTTCCGTCATGATGTCCTTCCCCCGTTGAACGTGATAGTAATACTGAGGTCATCTGCGATGTCGAAGACTGTCAATGGGGGCACGACTAACGTCGACTCGTTTTCTTCGATAAGTGCTGGACCGATGTACTGTGATCCCGGAAGAAGACTGTACCTGTCATACACAGGCGTACTCACGAACCCGTTGGATTGTGGAAAGTAGGCTTCTCGATATCCCTTAAGAGGAGATGTTCCCACGGAAGGATCTCGGAATTTTAAATTTGTCTGCGGGTCAGGGCCAGTCGAACGTACTCGCCAAGTTAGTATTTCCAGCCCCACCCCTTCGGGCACGACGTTTCCAAACTTACGCTCGTATTCGTCAGTGAATGCTCGCAGTACAGTTTGTTTCCAGCTGACACCCGCAGCAGCGGGGACATGAACCTCAATCTCTTGACCCTGACCGATGAAACGCATGTCGACACTACGTTTGTGAAAGCAGTCTGGCTCAGACACACCTGATTCTTTAAGTAACTTGGTCCCTTCTGCTTCGAGACTGGCAAATTGAGTCTCAACAAAATCCTCATCGATTTGTTCGAAGGTTCGATGAGCGGAACGTAAGACATCGATGGATTTGGCTGCCGAAAGAAATCCGAGCGTACTAAGAACGCCGGCTGCAGGGGGAGCGAGAAGCCTCGGCGATCCTAACGCCTGAGCAACGCCGGGTCCGTGAAGTGGACCGTTACCACCAGAAACAAAGAAAGTCAGTTTAGTAGGGTCTTCACCGCGTTCAATCGCGTGTACTCGAGCAGCATTAGCCATGTTCTCGTTCACCGTCGCATGGATACCCCAGGCAGCTTCCTCCACACTAATCCCTAGTGGACGTGCAACCTGCTGTTCAATAGCGTCTTTGGCTGCTTCCCGATCGAGAGACATGCGGCCGCCGAGGAATGAATCAGGATCGATATACCCGAGCACCACGTCAGCATCAGTGACTGTACATTGATCGCCACCGCGTTGATAAGAAACCGGCCCAGGTTCCGATCCAGCAGAATCTGGGCCAATTGTAACGAGACCGAGGGGATTGATCCTGGCGATCGAACCACCGCCGGCCCCAATCTCGATCATGTCAATCACTGGTGCTCGGACAGGCAATCCTGAACCAGGATGCAATCGATACACTCTGTTAACCTCGAAGGAGTGAGTAACCAACGGTCTCGCATCGTCAATAATGCAAAGCTTGGCCGTAGTACCCCCCATATCGAAGGCCATAAGGTCACGGTTTCCCGAATTCAGGCCGAATGCTACAGCTCCTAGAGCACCCCCTGCTGGGCCGGATTCCAACATTCGAATCGGAAAGTTCCGCGCAACATCAATCGAAGTGACCCCGCCGTTTGACAACATAATGAGCGGATCGTTTTGGACACCTATATCGGCCAAGCGTTGCCGCAGATCCTGCAAATAGTCTTCCACCACGCCTTGTACATATACATTGGCGACAGTGGTGCTAAAGCGCTCATACTCTCGAATTTCAGGATTGATGTCACTTGAGATTGCTACCCTCAGCCCTGGAGCAGCCTCCTGAATAGCCTCGCGTGCAGCTGCCTCATTGACGTTATTGATGTGGCTGTGTAAGAAGCAGACCGCTACCGCAGTAATGCCTGCTGCTTCAAGCTCTTGGGCTATTCTCTTGATAGTCTCGAGGTCCGCAGGAGTGTCTACGGTACCATCACTTAGGACACGTTCGCTGATTCCAAAACGTAGGTGTCGAGGCACAAGTGGCTGAGGTAGATCCAGCTCTAAATCGTAGAGCTCGTAGCGATGCTCCCGGCCCATTTCAATTACATCGCGGAAACCTTGAGTCGTTATTAGGGCCGTCATGGCCCCACGACGTTCGATGAGAGCATTTGTGACGAGGGTGGTTCCGTGTACCACTGAAGATACGTCAGAACCGGTCAAGCCGTGATCACGAAGTGCATCCTCTAGCACTGCGGATACCGCTGCAGCAGGCGTTCCATGCGTGGTTAGAGTCTTTCCGACGGCTACAATGCCCTCAGGTCCTAAAATGGATAGGTCGGTAAAAGTTCCGCCGATATCAATTCCGACTTGCAGGTTGCCGGACACTGTCATTAGCTCTCCCAGAAGTTACTCGCCAAATTTATGATCTAGGTCACGATGCTTCTGACCAACATGGTTCCATATCGTCTGACGATTTGCAACAAAGGTCGCCTAGCAGGTGCAAGCTGAAGCTTTGAAGCCTGCACACTTGAATCCTGAATTACGCATTAGTAGCGTATCTTTGGTCTTGGGAGGAAAATCTATGGCCATACATGAATATTTGGGCAACGGTGGCCCTGCCAGGGTGGGTGCCGCAAGTAAGGTTGCGAAGGCTATACGGTCGCAGATTATCGCGGGTGACATTCAGCCGGGCGAGCGGCTGCCTGAGGAAAAGATGCGCTCTGAGTTGGGGGTTTCGCGGAGTTCGTTGAGGGAGGGGTTTCGACTACTTATTCAAGAGCGTCTGCTTGTTCACCAACTCAGTCGAGGATTCTTTGTGAGGGAATTGTCTAAGGATGACATTTCTGACCTTTATCGCGTTCGCAGCATTCTTGAGTGCGGTGCGTTAAGACAAGTGGAAAACCTTTCCCCGCTGGGCTTGCGCGGATTAAACTGTGCTTTGAAGTCCGGGCGCCAGGCTGTCGAGGATCAGGATTGGCCTGCGGTGGCTGCGGCTAGCATCGGTTTTCATCAAGCCCTAGTGGATCTTGCAGGTAGCACGCGTCTGAGTTTCCTAGCAAGTCAGACCCTTACAGAATTTCGATTGTCGTACGCTTACATGAGCGACCCATTTTCATTTCATAAACCCTTCGGAGCTCGGAACCACGACATAGCTGAACTTGTGCGATCTGGTGCGATCCAGGAAAGCGTTGTCGCCCTGGAGAGGTACTTGCAGGACTCCGAAGAAGCATTGTTGTATCACTATATGGAGATTAGAGGGCAGGCGAAAAGTTAGAATGATAGCTTTCGCCCTTCCGAAAACATTCGCTTTCAGATTGTCTGATGATATTCCCAGAAAGCTACCTCGATCCTTACCCTGTCCTACCTCTAAGCTAACGTTGAAAGTCCTGAGGAGGACACCGACCAATCCACTTCTCAGTTCCCCTAAAAGGAGATAGGCCTCATAGATTGGGTTCATTAAATACAAGACTTAGTAGTCTTTGGACGGATTGATTTTAGAATAAGGGACAATTTGAAACTAACTTCGTTAGAGATTTGCGCTGGGGCCGGTGGGCAGGCTCTTGGGTTAGAGCA
>Ga0079226_10001457_pt1 | contig 18139 bp, 15 predicted proteins | sample Poulit2014_FD_76345 | JGI IMG/M metagenome (GOLD analysis project Ga0079226, IMG submission 76345) | Agricultural soil microbial communities from Georgia to study Nitrogen management - Poultry litter 2014 | ecosystem: Environmental > Terrestrial > Soil > Agricultural land | place: USA: Georgia...
AATTGGTCGAATGGAATGCCTACAGTTCTCAGATTTCCCAATGGGAAATTGATGAATATCTGAAAAACTACTGACACACTGAAACCCTCCCGAAATCAGTTCTGATGATTTCGGGAGGGTTTTGTATGTAATGCAAAACGTGCTGCAGGAATGGGGGTTACTACCAGAAAGTTTGAAGGACAGCTTATGTTCCTCGGCAGTAAATCGTTCTTCCTTCCATGGTAACGGCAAACATTTCCCAGCAGCTAGCGTACATAACCGATTATCTCTTCATCACATGGACAGGTACAAGTATTTTCATCATAATCAGTGCATTCGGTACTGATTTTGATAACAGAGACTTTCTTCTCAACAGCCATATGGCTACAAACATCAGCAGTGTTACGAAACACCCGGCAGGTTGAGGAGAAAGTCGAAAATGACGATGTATAAATCGTTGATGGAATGATAAAGCAGCCATCATCACTATGGAACGGCTGCTTTCAAATTCAGAATTCAGGATCCGGAGCCTTTGCTGTTGTGTTTGTTTCCGCCTCAGCTTCCATTTTCTTTTCCCTCTATTCCTTCCAGTTCCTCCAGTGTCTGGTCTCTGGTTTCAAGTATGAACTTCCAGATGAAGTGTTTTGATACAGCACACACATCAGCCCGTAGAAACCATAAGTCATTGCACTGCTTATTTTTATCATACCAGACTATGGATCCCCAGCTCATCATGAATGATGCTATAAATATGACAATGAATAAGATCCTTTATATGTCGAGTATACGGAATCCTGCAAGCAGGTACCGATCGCCAAGCCGATCGAGCCGATAATGAACAGTGGCCTTTCCAAACGTAAACAATGGTGTCTTCTTTTTTAAACTTCAATTTCAAGTGTTGAAATGATGTCTGCCAACACTTTTTTGGAGTGTTCCACAGAGTGATATACTCTGTTAAGTATCGACAAGGCTTTTTCATCCTGATTGTTGAGCTCAAGGTGTCGTGGCGTCTCCGACACTAAGAACAGGAGTTGGGAGAACACGAGTGATTGTATCGCTTCTGTCGTAAACATGTACCTGCAGCCTTTCGTCTCAGTCCAGACCGCTAATTCTCCGAAACGGTTCTATAGTTGAAGAAATAAACGACCAGCATACCGAATATGATTGCAAATTGGTGCCAGGAAACAAGACTCCCCCTGATCCCTGAAGGTGCCATTTCTCCTATGAACATCGGCGTGACTGCGGATGCAAGGCCGACACTGATCTTCCCGATGATACGGTATATATTGAACATTATGAGCAGTCCCGGACCGGTTTCTCCTACTTCAAAGAACAGAAGTTCCGGATATGCTGAAAGCAGAGCTGAAACAGCCAGCAGCACAGCTGCCATCTGCAGGGACTTCTTCCTGCCCAGAGTGCCTGCTATTTTACCGGATAGAAGACCTCCGATCACACAACCGATCAGTGCGCTCGATACGGTCACCCCGTGTATGAAAGAATTATAGTCGGCCGTGATTTATTTTTGAAGGGATTGTTCCGCTCCGGATATGAAGGCCGTATCATATCCGAACAACAATCCTCCAAGTGTTTCGATCAACGTCATCGGAATCAAAAATTTGATATTGTAATGCTGTGCATCACATGACACCCCCAGAGTCCTATTTGAATTCCAATAAACTTCCTGTAAGTTCCTGTGTATTCTCATAAACTTTCCTGTACAACTTGAACAATGTTTTATATTGTTCTGTGTTTTCTCTTATCGGTGTAAAAGTTTTTCCATATTCAATCCAGGCTTCAGACACTTCTGAAAAATCTTCGATCCATTCTTCCCCCACGGCAGCGATCATCGCTGCTCCGTATGCAGGTCCCTGCTCCTCTGTCCTTGTCATCACTTCCGCATCAAAGACATCCGCCTGTATCTGCAGCCACTGGCTGTTTTTCGCACCACCGCCGATGGAAACCACACGACTTATGTCCTTGCCGTTTTTCCGCATGATTTCAATACTTTCATTCAACGAGAAAGTGATGCCTTCGATGACTGCCCTCTTCATATCAGCAGTATCAGTGTTTGCATCGAGCCCTATGAAACTGCCTCTTACATCTGCATCATTGTAGGGTGTTCTTTCGCCGAGCAGGAATGGCGTGTAAAGCAATCCGCCGGATCCCAGTGGAGAATATTCTGCTTCTTTCATGAATTCGCTGAATGACCGCGCGTCACCCAGCAGTTTTTTGAGCCATTCGAGGCTATATCCCGCCGACAGGGTTACTCCCATTACATAGTTCTGTCCGGAAACACAGTGATTGAAGTAATGGACGGACCCGTCATTACGGTAGTCATCCTTTTCTTCGGATGACAGGAATACCCCGGAGGTGCCTATGCTCACAAGTTGCTTTGATGCATCTGTGATTCCCGCCCCCAGAGCACCACATGCATTATCGGCTCCGCCCTGATAGATGGTAACATCCTGATCTGTTTCAAATATTTCTCTTTTGAGTATGCCTGATTCCCCGTGTGAAGGAATCACTTCAGGACAGATGCTTTCATCTATCCGGAGCTGATTCAGGAGAGGAAGGGACCACTCCCCCTCCTTTACATCGAACATTACTGTTCCCGCTGCATCAGACGGTTCAGTCCGGACACTGCCGGTCAAACGATAGATGACGTAGTCCTTCGGCATCATGAACTTGTGAATCCTTCCAAAATTTTCAGGTTCATTCTTTTTGACCCACATAAGTTTGGACAGTGTGAATCCTTCCAACACAGTGTTCTGTACCTGGTCCAGCAATGGTTCCTGTCCGATACTTTTGATGATTTCCCTGCATTCTTCGGAAGTTCTTGTGTCATTCCACAGTATTGCCGGTCTAATCACTTCTCCCGCCCCGTCAATCAGCACCAGCCCATGCATCTGTCCGGAAAAACTGATACCTCTGACATCTCCGCCGAATTCACCTGTCAGAAGTCGCTTCAGACTTTCGACTGTGGCTTCGTACCATGTTTCAGGATGCATTTCGCTGTATCCGGTCTTATCATGGAATGTCTCATATCTCACATGGTCTTCCTGAACAACCTCTCCGTTCTCACTGACGACGATACTTTTCAGTCCGCTGGTACCAAGATCTATTCCAATTACATATCTCAATATTAGACACCTCTGTTGATGTTAAGGATATACTGATTGATCTGTGATTTGACGAGTTCAAGATGATCGGAAGTATTTTTAATCTCACTGTTATTCAGGGCATATTCCTCCAGCTCTTCAAAGCTTGTGGCGTCCTCTACGATCTTCTGTCCAATGCCTTCTGTATAAGTTTTGTATTTTTCAGAAACGATATTTTCAAAGAAATTGTCTTCAATCATCTGATTTGCAACACGCAACCCCAGCGCGAAAGCATCCATGCCGGCGACATGAGTAAGAATCAGGTCCTCCTGTTCGAAGGAAGTACGTCTCGGCTTCGCATCGAAGTTCAGCCCGCCTTTACCAAGACCCCCATTTTTCAGGATTTCATACATCGCCATGGTCGTTTCGTATACGTCGGTCGGGAATTCATCCGTATCCCAGCCAAGCAGCGGGTGACCCTGGTTCGCATCCACCGATCCAAGCATGCCGTTGTCACGTGCATACCTGAGCTCATGCTGGAAAGAATGACCTGCAAGCGTTGCATGGTTCGCTTCGATGTTGAATTTGAAATCATTTTCCAGTCCATATTTCTGGAGGAATGCGTGACCGCTTGCCACATCAAAATCATATTGGTGGGAAGTCGGCTCCTTCGGTTTCGGTTCGATCAGGAACTGGCCTTCGAATCCGATCCTCTCCGCATAATCCTTCGCCATTTTAAAGAAGCGTGCCAGGTTATCAAGCTCCAGCTTCATATCAGTGTTGATAAGACTCTCGTATCCTTCACGTCCTCCCCAGAACACGTAGCTGCTTGCACCCAGTTCTTTCGCGATATCCAGTTGCTTTTTGACTTTCGCCGCTGCATAAGCGAATACTTCCGCATTGGAAGAAGAAGCCGCACCATGTACAAATCGTTCATGCGAGAAATTGTTCGCTGTATTCCAGAGCAGTTTCTTGTCCGTTTCGTCCATTTTCCTTTTGATCAGCGCAACAATCTCGTCCAGATTCTCATTCGATTCCTTCAAGTCCTTACCTTCAGGAGCAATATCCACATCGTGGAAACAGAAATACTCGACATTGAGGATCCCCAACAGTTCAAACATCGCTTCGACTCTTGCTTTTGCCTTCTCCATGCCTTCAAGATGATCCCAGTTTCTGTCTGCAGTACCTTCACCGAACGGGTCGGATAAGTCTTCAGTGAAAGTATGCCAGTAGGCGACGCTGAACTTCATGTGTTCCTCCATCGTCTTGCCACCGATCACTTCCGCCGGATTGAAATACTTGAAACTCATAGGGTTCGTTGAATATGGTCCTTCGTACTTTATCTGTTCCTGATTGAAATATGCCATTGCTATTCCTCCTGAATCAACTTTGTTTATCGGATAAACAAAGAATAACCCTTTATGAAAGCGCTGTCAACCAGAATTATTTTTTTGTGATATACTGTGAGAAATTTCATTCAAATTTAAGTAGGGGAAAATTATGAACAAAAACGTGATCAATCAGCAATCCATCAAACAATTCAATACGAATAATATTCTAAAGTTAATCATTTCCTCCGATGCAGTCTCCAGGGCTGAATTGGCCAAGCAGACAGGGCTGAATAAAGCTACTGTGTCGAAAATTACGGATGAACTGCTGAAAGATGATTTGATTGAAGACCTGGGCTACGGAACATCCAGCGGCGGCAGAAAACCGAAATTGCTGAAGTTCAATCCTAATGCAAGATATGTCGTAGGGATAGATATCGGAGTAAGTGACATAGATTTCACAGTGATGAATATGCAGCTCGAAACTGTCTTTTCCGAAAGCACGGAAATTGCACATAAAGACCATGGAGCTGTCTCAGATGTACTGGGGAATATTTTTAATCAGGCAATCGAAAAAATGAGAACAACTCACGAACGGATCATCGAGATTGCCATCGCAGTACCGGCCACTGTAGATAATGATGGCACCATCCTCCATGCACCAAACCTGGGATGGAAAGATCTCGATCTATCCAAAACACTCCGGAGTACATTCAAGGATATACCTATCAAAGTTTTCAACGAAGCCAATGCAGGCGCCCTGGGAGAGCTGCTTCATACCGACGACCCTGAAAGTCAGAATCTGGTCTATGTGAGTGCCGGAATCGGCATCGGTACAGGCATTGTCATTTCCGGCAATCTGTATAAAGGAAAAATGGGTACAGCCGGTGAGTTCGGACATAACACCATTGTGGAAAACGGCATACAGTGTCACTGCGGACGCAAAGGCTGCTGGGAGATGTATGCCTCCGAACAGGCTCTCTATGATTCATTGAAAAGTAGAAATGTAAATATTGACTTCAACATGACGACCGTTTTAACAGAACTTGAGAAGCGGAACACAAAAGTGAAGGAAATCATTGATGAACTATCAACACATCTGAATACAGGGCTTGAAAATGTGGCAAGGGCATTGAACCCCGACCTTATCGTCAACGGCAACAAACTCGGGCACTTGAAAAATTACCTTGATATCGATATGGAGATACAGGGTTCCAGAGTAGTGTTCAGTAAAAACAATCAACACACTACAATCGAAGGCATGGTCTCGGTAATCACGAGAAAATATCTTTATCAGAAACGCTATTCACTTAAAAGTCTATGACTGCAAAAAAGTCTACTCAAAATATGAACGGACTCTTTTTATGGAAATTCATTTCTTCAAACCGAAGCTGTAGACTGTTTCCCTTCTGTAAACATCGTCTTCATTCATCCTCGCATCATGGCCTATTGACATTTTCAAAGAGGCCGGTGATTCTTGTGTTTCAAGACAGAATCCGAGGTATTTACCTGATTTCCTGTTTTGCAGATCGGCATTATCATCCAGGCTGTTACCGGTATATAATACCATTCCCGGAGAAGTAGTCGTCACGTTCAACGTACGGCCACTCTCCTCCTCAGTCACTTCAACCGAATGATCACTTTTATCAAAAATGAAATAATGGTCAAAGCCATCGCTTGCTATCCTGACCTGCTCGTCATCGCTATCAAATACATCTTTAAACAAACGACCATCCTTCAGATCGAATATCCCGTCGCACTTCTCCACACTTCCCGGGATCAGATCCTCATCCATCTTCAGATAATGTCCGGCTGTGCTTTTGACGGAATGCCCCCCCACATCTCCAGCCGATTCATTACTCAGATTGAAGTATGTATGATTGGTCGGTGCAACTGCACTTGGGCCATCCACATTGATTTCATATTCAAGTTTCAACTCATTCTCTTCGTTCAGACTGTAAATGACTTTTATCAGAGGAGCTCCGGGGAATTCATCTCCCATCTTGTATTGAAAAATCACTTTGTCCCCTTCTACAACACTCTCCCATATTTTGTTATATAGATTCAGATTGCCGCTGTGCAACAGGTTTTCTCCTTCATTCGGAGCGAATGAATACTTCTCGTCACCAATCTCAAACTCTGCATTCTCCACCCTTCCTGCAACCGGAGCCACTACAGCACCCAGAAAAAACTCATTTCTGAAGTATTCTCCAAGAGTGTCATATCTCAGCACTACGTTGCTGAACCTTCCAGTTTTATCCGGAACAAGTATTTCAGTAATGCTGCACCCGATGTTGATCACTTTGACAGTCATGCCCCTATTATTTGTAAGCGTATATTCTATGGTTCCATTATCAAGTCTTTTTTGTTCAATATTCATTATATCCACCTTTATTGATATTGGTTAGAGTTCTAAATTAATTTATATTTAGATATTTTTCAAATGTAAGCGTTGACAAAAAGAGATTATATATTTAATCTTTATTTATCCGATAAACTAAGTTAAAAGTTATTCACCCCTAAGTTATCTAAATATTCTTAAAGGAGACTATTATAATGGAGAAAAATGTTAAACTGATACATAGGTTGGTACCGATTATTGCATTATTTTTTCTAATCGTTATAGGAGTTATAATCATTCCTCAGGTAACTTCGACTACCACTGAGTTTACTGATGCACGTGGAAATGTTAAAACTATTACAGAACCTGGTCAATCTATGCCTTTAGAAATAATTTTTGTATTAGCAACAATAATCAGTGTGATAAATCTATATTTCCTTAAATTTACTTGGGAAGAAATTATGGAAAGTATTATAGAAAAAATGAAACAGCTCATTCCTGCTATGATTATTCTTTTTTCAATAGGTATATTGATAGGGGGATGGGTATATTCCGGTACAATACCGCTTTTAATATATTATGGCGTAGATATAATTAATCCTCAATATATGTATCTAGTAGCCTTTTTAGTTACTTCTGTATTTAGTGTGTTTACTGGCACTTCATGGGGCAGTATTGGCACTATTGGTGTGGTTCTCATTGGAATAGGTTCAGCAATTGATTCTAACTTGGCTATTACAGCTGCAGCTATTGTTGGTGGCGCATATTTTGGGGATAAACTTTCTCCCCTATCAGACACAACAAATATTGCTGCATTAGCAACAAATGTACCTCTAATGGCCCATATTAGATCTATGATGAATACTACTGTACCTTCATTTATTATTTCTGCAATATTATATTGGATTATCGGTTTGAATGTGAATTTGAATGTAGATAGTTCAGATGTTAAAAATTCTGTATCTGAACTCAAAGAAGGGATTTCGACAATTTATAATTTCGATGGACTTTTTCAAATATTAATGTTGATTATACCAATATTAATTGTTCTTTATGGTTCTCTGACTCAAAAACCAACTGTTCCAGTTTTAATCACTTCAGCTTTCATAGCTGGGTTTATAGGAATGGCAGTAAATGGTTTCAGTTTCATGCAAATGTTTACCTCGCTTAATACAGGCTTTGATACTAAGACATTCTTCCCAAACGTAAAAGTTTCAGAGAACGTCACTGAACTTTTAGACAGAGGTGGTATATACAGCATGAAAGAGGCAGTTACTATAGCAATAACAGTGTTTATTTATGTAGGAACCTTAAACAGAATAAATGCCATCAATGGGGTCATAGATTATATTTTATTTTGGGTTAAAAACAAGCCTCAGGTTATCATAGCATCTTTATTTTCTACTGGTCTGACTAATGCAATGTCTTCAAACCAAATGGCTACATCATATATAATTGCAGAAGCATTTGGACCAAAGTATGATGAATTAGGTGTCCCAAGGAAAGTACTGTCCCGAAGTATTGAAGACTATGGAACAATGCTTGAAAGCTTATTACCATGGACAGCAACCGGAATATATGTATTTGCCACCTTAGGAGTTTCTCCTACAGAATACTGGTACTTCCAATTTGTTTCTTTAATTGGTTTTATTATTGCCATAGTATTAGCTTTGACAGGTATAGGTAATTTTTACAAAGAAAAGGAGCGTTGATTATGAAAGATGAGACTCTATTAATACATTTAAATGAAGAAAGAAGTGGTCACTCTGGCCCGGTTGTTCCACCAATTCATCAAAGCTCACTCTTCACATTTCCCCAATGGGACGACATAGACGAAGCTTTCGATGACCCTGCAAACAGCCATATATATACTAGAGGGAACAACCCGAGTGTTAACTTGGTGGAAGAAAAAATAGCCAAATTATGTGGTGGAGAAAAAGCCAAAATGTTTGCAAGCGGTATGGGGGCTATCTCTGCTGCCATAATGAACTGTGTTAAATCCGGTGATCATATCGTCACAGTAGACGGGATTTATGGCCCAGCTAATAATTTCATATCAAAGTATTTACATGAAAAAGCTAATATTACCAGCACATTTATTGATGGTACAGATATTAGTAATTTTAAAAATGCAATTAAGAAAAATACTTCACTCATATATTTAGAATCACCAACAAGTGCAACATTTAAGCTACAAGATATCGAGGAAGTATGCAAAATAGCCAAAAAACACAATATAAAAGTAATAATAGATAACACTTGGGCAACACCTCTTTTTCAAAAACCTTTGAGATTAGGCGTAGACCTTGAAGTTCACTCATGTTCAAAATATATTTCAGGCCACAGTGATGTGATCTCTGGAGTTGTCATAGGTAAAGAAGACATTTTAAACTCCATATCCTTAAACGAAAGTGCGTTACTGGGGTCATCCATGTCACCAATAGAATCCTCTTTAATACTTAGAAGCCTACGCACCTTACCATTACGTGTAAAGGGACATCAAGAAAACACGAGTAAAGTAATTGATTTTTTGAAAGAAAGTCCAAAGATCAATAAAATCTTTCACCCACTTACCAATCAGCAAAATATCCTTTATAATAAACAAATGTCTGGTTTCACCGGTTTGCTTTCTCTTGAGCTAGCTACTACAAATCTTGATGAAATAAAGGGCTTCGTAAACAATTTAAAATATTTTAAATTAGGCGTTAGTTGGGGTGGCTTTGAAAGTTTAGTCTATGCCCCTGCAATAAGTTATCTAAAAGAGCTAACAACTGATCAATTTGAAAGTATGGGAATTTCATTAGGAACGATCAGATTATCAGTCGGTTTAGAGAACACGGAAGATTTGATATCAGACCTCGAACAAGCTCTTGATGTTATTAAATAATCAATCAATTCCCACAAAGAACTGAAATTAAGGTCACTGTGGGAGTTTTGAACTATAACCCGAATAATGGACAGGGAAAAAAAACCGTCCCTTATTCGGGTTATTCTATACTCGACCAGAAATATTGTTTTATAATGAAACAAAGCATTTGAATGGAGGCATCTTATGGCGAGAGTTTTTCAGCATTCGAGATCAAACAATTAGAAACCAATACAAATATACTGCGGGTATCAAATTGCTCAGTTACCTATCACCCGGAATTTAAAAAGATTGCTGTCCAGGCCTATCGTGCCGGATACACACCGACCCAGATATTTATTGACCATGGATTTGACCTGTCCCTCATCGGCAAAGAACAACCGCAGGCGGCGCTTCGCCTGTGCCGGAAAACTTATGAAAAATATGGGGAAGTTGGACTGGAAAATGAATTTCTAAAAAAGCTCGAAGCTCGGGGAAGGCAGGCGATGAAAGAGAAACGGGATTGAGACCGTCTGAAATATATGAACTGATTGAACAGCTCCAGCGAAAACATCGTTGAAAAATCTAGTCTCTTATTTGTGTCGCCTGCCGGCGTGAGCCGCAGTGGCTATTACGCGTGGGTAAATGGAGCGGAAAACCGGCAGGTTAAAGTGGAGAATGACGATAAAGACGTGGCAGTGATCAAAAAATTTTTGACAAGGAAAAGGGAAAGGTCGGTGCACTGTAGATTAAGAGGGCGCTGGAGAATGATTACAGCATCATCATGAATCACAAAAAGATCAGCTGGATGATGAAGCAGTATCATTTAACCGCAAAAATTAGACAGGCCAAGCCATATAAGAAGATGTTAAAAGCCACCCAGGAACACTGGACCTGACCGAATCTGTTAAAGCGTGAATTCAATCAGGAAGCACTAGACAAAGTCTAACTTCATATTGCATTATCTGATGCATTCAGACAAGGACACATGATCCGGTTTAAAGAATTGATTGATACATCATCGACAGTGCCGATTTCATCCGGCATGAGAAGGGTATTGTTTACATTCAAAAAGTATTATCCGCACATTGAACAGACATTAGAACACTCTGAATTAACGAATGGCCTGGTAGAGGGCATCAATAACAGTATTATAACATTAAAACGCGTGGCTTTTGGCTATCGGAACTTTGCGCATTTTAGAGACCGGATATTACTGATGACACAATTATATTAGGCTAAAACAAAAAGGAGCGCCTAACTCGCTCATCGCAAGTTAGGTGCACAGACTGAATTGTTCATCAACCCTATTTGACGTAGAACTTTTTTAAATTGTCTATATTATGGGTTACAGATTATAGTTAGTTATGGACAGGCAGACTTTGCTGTATTGCTTTTTAATTTTTCTATGCCTAATTTAAATATTTCTACTTTTGCAGACCTTACCTTTGTTTATTATCAAATTCCCCATTAAATTCCAACCGTTACTATTCTTGGTTGATTGCATACAGAAATTTAATATTATTACTTGAAGGATCTTGCATTTTCACAAATGGCTTTTCTTTTTCCTCCAACTGATACACTGCACTAATTAATGGTTTAACATCAATTATTCCTTCTTTAATATAACTTAATCCTGCTGTCCATTCATAGCCTGGGAAAGGTATATTATATGACATCCAAGATCCTGTAATTTCTATTTCTTTTCTTAATATCTGTTCAAATAATTTAGGCGGGAATTCTACTGGTTTAGTAGCAGTACCAATATATACAACTTTACCCCCACTCTTTACTATTTCTACAGCTTGTAATTGTGATTGCGCTGCACCAGCAGTTTCAAGCACAACTTCAGGTTTTTTATGATTCTCAAAGTATTCATGTAAATCTATTTCTTTAGAATTAATAATATTTGAAGCTCCAAGTTTTTTAGCCATTTCCAATTTTTCACTATTAATATCAATCACTGTAATATTTCCTGCGCCACGTGCTCGAAGAGATAGAAATGTTAAGGCTCCAATAGTGCCTGCGCCAAATATAACCACTTCAGCTCCAGCATTAAAATTTATTCTCTCAATCCCATGAATAGCTACAGTTAATGGTTCTAATAGTGCTGCCTCTTTCAATGATACTTCATCAGGGATCAATAATAAATTTCTTTCGTCTACTACTACGTACTCTGCCATTGCACCATTTGTTCTTGAACCGATAAAATTATACTGTTTACAGTGTGACGGTTTTCCCGAAAGGCAATTCTCACAAGTATTACAAGGAATGAGCGGGGCTACTGCCACCCGATTTCCCACTTGAAAATCTGCTACATTTTGACCTGCTTTTTCTATAATTCCAGAAAACTCATGACCCATAACTAATGGAAATTGATGTACTTTTCCTCTAAACCTGTCTACGTCTGAGCCGCATACACCACAATAACTTACTTTAACTAATACCTGATTATCGTTAAAATTCGGTTCAACGATATCTTTTACTATTAATTTTTCTTTATCTTCTAACACTAGAGCTTTCACTCTGAATCATCTCCTGTCATAATATCTGGATATATTTTTCCTTTTTTAAATTGTCTATACGTGAATATCGTTGATAGAATGTATAATCCTCCAATTATGAGCAGCGGAATCATATTTTGCGGATTTAAAAGTTCTGCCAATATGAATGTAATAGGGCTTCCCCCTTGATCTAGTGATGCCACCTGGCCACCATCTACACTTCCAGCCTGCTCAGCCAGTTTTGTATGAAGCCCGAGTGTCAAATTAGCTATCCAAATTGTGATAAACATTATAAACATCCCAGATATTACGGTTCTAAAAAGGTTTCCCTTATGGACACCAACGGCCATAGAGATGAAAAAACCAATTGTTGCCAAGTCGCCAAAAGGTAATATCACATTGCCTGGCACTAATATAGCTATTAAAAGCGTCAAAGGTACAAACAATAGACTGGCTGCCACTACTTGTGAATTTCCTAATAAGAGAGCTGGATCTAAACCAATATAATAATCCTGGCCCTGAAATCTTTTGTCCAAAATTTCTCTGGCAGCATCAGCAATAGGCATAAGACCTTCCATAATAAATTTAACAACTGTAGGCATAAGTACCATTACTGCTGCCATTTGTACTGCCAATTGCAAAACATCTGGAACTTGATAACCTGCAAGAAAACCAATAACTAGACCGAGAAAGGCCCCGATAACTACTGGCTCACCCACAACACCAAATTTTTCTTCTATTTTAGATGAGTTAAAATTAATTTTTTTCATTTTGGGAATACGGTCAATAATTGCATCGATGACTACAGCAAAAGGGGCAGACCATGTGCCCGATCCATGAGGAATAGCAATTCCTTCTAAGCCAAAATGATTTTTAGTAACAGGAGCAAACCAGTCCCCCAGTTTGTATACAAAAGCTGAATGGACAACTACTCCTAAAATACCCAGCCAAAAACTTCCAGTTGCAATATGAATCATTGCTCCAGTAAAGGTCATATGCCAAATATTCCATATATCAACATTGACTACTCTTGTCATTTTAAAAACCAGCATTAAAATGTTAACGCCTATTGCTATAGGAATTGCAACTGTACCGATCACAGAAGCCCATGCCATTGGAGCAGCACCTGGCCATCCCACATCAACTACGGACAAACCTAAATTAAACCTTTCAGCCATCTGTTGTGCTGCTGGCCCCAGATTATCAGTCAAAAGACCAATCACTAGATTGACCCCAACAAATCCTACACCGACCATGATACCCGACCTAAGGGATTTTCCAATTCCTTGACGGAGAACTAAACCCAAAATGAAAATGATTAACGGTAACATTACAATGGGCCCTAAATCTAAAATATATTCAATGATAAACATCTTTTATCCCCTCTCCCTCTTAAAACGAATTACTTGAGATTATCCAATATTTTCTGATTAGTTTTCTCCATGCCTACTCCTGAAATATATGCAATTCCATGTATGACAGGAACACCATAGTCTCTATCCACTTTTGCTGTAGTTACTATTAAATCCACATTCTGGGCTTTTGAAGATAATTCACTTACTCGACATTGACTTACATCAGCTGGAATATTATTTTCTTTAAGCAAGTCCTTAATTTTGTTCGCTGCCACTGTTGACGTTGCAACTGCTCCACCACATGCTACTAAAACTTTTTTCATATAAAATTCCTCCATTATTATAAAATTTATTATTTATTCACGCTAATTTTTTTCGACTCATTTTTATCCTCAGCGACACATCAGTTATAAGATATTAGTGCTACATATCTATTTTTAAAATATACTAAACATCTTTCTGTAAAATATCTTCTATGTTTCCTTCCAATAGTTGGTACGCTTCTTCGTTTGTATTCGCAGAAATTATTTTTTCAACAAATTCTGAGTTTTGAATTAATTGAATAATTTTCTGTAGTGCTCTTATGTGTCTTTCTCCGTCAGCTAGACCTAATAAAATAACGAGCTTTACTTCGACTGTCTCATTGCTTGCTGATCCCATTTCACCGAACTTAACTGGGTTATTTAATGTCAACAACCCTATTTTGTCTTCTTTTACGAAGGTTGAATCTGTATGTGGAATTGCGACACCTATTGGTTCAGCTGGTACACCTGTGGCAAACTCTCTCTCCCTCTCCATCAGCCCCTCTATATAATTCGGGTTAGCGTAACCTTTATCAATCATGATGTTTCCCAGTAATTCAAGAACCTCTTGATAGTTTGAAACATCTTTACGAATTAATATTAAATCTTTATCCAATAAACTATTCATCTTTGTCCATCTCCTTCGTGTTGACAACAAATAAATTCTCAATTTTTGTTTTCAAATCAGCTATAACATCTTCAGCCGTTTTATCATCTGTTATTAGTACGGTTATTTCATTGAGTGAGGCTACTTTATTCATTGCTATAGTATTAAATTTAGAGTAGTCTGCCATCATTACTTTTTTTTGAGACTGTTTAAAGATCAACTTTGAAACTTCCGCTTCGCCCATATGAAAATTAGTAAAACCGGCATTCACATCAATCCCACCCGCACTAAAGAACCCTTTATCTACAAAAATATTTCCAATAATACGTTGAGCAATTGGTCCGTATAATGATTTTTCATTTTTACGAATCACACCGCCAATTAATATGACTTCAAAATCAGTGTAGTCACTCAGTTCAATTGCAATTGGCAAAGATGCTGTTACAATTGTTAAATTTTTCTTACTCATAATTTCGTTTACAAAATAAGATGAGGTCGTTCCATAATCAATGTAAATTGTATCTCCATTTTCAACTAACTCAGCCGCTCGTTTTGCTATTGCTACCTTTTCGGAGTCATTGATACTTTTTCGGCTCGTATAATCAGTTTCATGGTTTGCTTTAGAAAGAATTGCTCCTCCATGAACTTTTTTTATAAGATCTTCTTCTTCCATTTCATATAGATCCTTACGTATGGTTTCTCTAGTAACATTAAAATATTTTGTCAGCTCTGTGATTTTCACCGACCTATTTTCATATAACTGTTTTAATATCTCTTTCTGTCTTTCATGCGGTAACAAAGTAATCACCCACCTTTATTATTGTAATCGTTTTCTACTTTCATGATAATAGAAAACACACTATAATGCAAATTTAATTTTTGCATTTATATATAAAAGCAAAGTTTTAATTTGCAAAAGAACGAATGATAACATACAATAAATCTATAGTAAGCAGTCGGGAGGGATTCTAATGATTCATATAATATGTCCTAATCCAGCACTTGATCGAACAATATTTTTAAAAAATTTTCAAGTGAATGGTGTTTCCAGAGCAAATTCTTCTTCAGATTCACTTGGCGGAAAAGGCTTTAATGTTATCCGCTCATTTTTAGTTGGACCTCCTGTGGATTTTACCATCTACAGCTTTTTAGGAGGTTACACAGGAAAGTATTTAGAATCATTGATTAAAGAGAGCACTATGAATCACATGATCACACAGATAATGGAAACCACAAGGATTTGCAGCATCATTGTAGATGAAAATCATAAACATGCTCACCTGATAAATGAGCAAGGTCCTTTAATCCATGAAGAAGAGAAAAAAAAGTTTATCGATGACATTATTTCCAATATCAAAGCGGGAGACACCGCAATATTTTCCGGTTCCTTGCCAGAAGGGTTATCTGAAAATTTTTATCAATCTATAATAGAACAATTAAACAAAAAAAATGTAAAAAGCGTCCTTGATAGCAGTGGTAAATGCTTAACATATGGTGTAGAAGCAGAACCATGGTTAATTAAAATAAATAAGGATGAGTTCGCAGAACTTATGGGGACTGATATAGAAGACAAAAATTCATTAAAAGAAGAATTAACAAACATCTCTTCAAGTAGCAATTATATTATTACATTAGGTAGCGAAGGATGCATAGCTAAAATAAATGGTAAAATATACGAAGTTAAACTACCTAAAGTTAATGCCAAAAATGCCACAGCTTCAGGTGACATATTTCTGGGTGCCTTAGTGAAAACCTTAATCAATTCAAAAAACGCAAATGAAGCTTTATTAGAAGCTAGCGCATATTCGTTATCAAATTGCTTGTATTGGTATCCTAATATAGCTTCTTCGGATATAAAAAAATATAAAAATAAAATAGAAGTAACTAAACAAGTAGAGTCACCTTTATGAATTTAACAAAAAATAAATTAAATGGGCTTAAACAAATTTCAAATGACAATAATATTATTTTTGCTACTGCAATGGATCAACGCGGCTCATTAGGAAAAATGATTAGTTCGTTTAATGAAGATATTACTTATCAGGATGGACTAGTCACGTTTAAAGAGGGGATAAGTAAAATTTTAGGGAATAATTCCTCTTCACTTTTGTTAGATCCCGAATATGGATGGCCGGCAACCAAAAAGCTAAACGATGACATCGGTCTCATTATGGCGTATGAAAAAACAGGCTATGATGCCACAGAAAAAGGCCGATTACCGAATCTGGTTGATAACTGGTCAGTACAAGATCTTAAAAAAAATGGGGTTCATGCATTAAAATTCCTAGTTTATTATGATATTAATGAAATGGAGAAATTCAATAAAATAAAGCAAACAATGATCAAACGAGTCGGTGATGAATGTAAATACAACGATATACTTTTCATTCTGGAACCTGTAGCCTATGATGCTAAAGAAGGCAACAAAGAAGAATACTTGAAACGAAAACCACAAATAGTAGAATTCTTCATGCAAGAATTCTCCAAAAGTGAATATGGAGTAGATTTATTAAAAGTTGAAGTCCCTGTGTCAATTTTTAATATTGAAGGTTATGACAAATATTCAAATTATAATCCTATATTTACAAAAAACGAGGCTGCCAAATATTATGAAAATTGCTCTAACCTTAGTAAGGTGCCATTCATTTATTTAAGTGGTGGTGTAACGAACGAACAATTCATAGATACTCTCTACTTCGCAAAAGAATCTGAAGCAAAATTCAACGGTATTTTATGCGGACGTGCAACCTGGAAAGAAGGAATTCAAACATTTGCAGAAAAAGGAGAAGATGAATTTTCAAAATGGTTGAGTGAGCAAGGTCTTGAAAATCTTAAAAAAGTGGAGAATACTCTTTTAGAAACTGCAACTCCTTTAAAATTTTAGCTCTATCATTCATAATTCTATAAATTTAATTTAAATATAAGAAATGGCTGCTTTCACTATTTACGAAAGCAGCCATTTCCTATTAATTTATTCAATAAGTCTTTGATGAAAATCGGTGTGGCCTAAAACTACTGTACAGGAGTCGCACATTCACTAACTACTTTGTTCAATTTCTCTATATTTTTCACTCCTTCATCTTTTAACCATTTCTCGACGGCTTCGAAACCACCTTCTGTATATGCTTCTGCTGCACCTGCCCAAGTTGCTCTGCCACATAATACACCATTAAACTTAGAACCGGAGTTCTTAGCGAAACTCAGTGATGCATTAAACATGTCAGGAGAAACACCGGCACTTAAAAAGATAAATGGCACTTTTGCTAAATCCGATTGTTTTTTAAAATACTTTTCAGCTTCTTTTTTTGAATACACTGGTTTATCTGAAAAACCTTCTACAAACTCCATATTTACTGGAACTTCTAACTTAAACACATCGACACCATATTTTTCTTTCCCATATTCTTCAAGTGTATCAAATATTTTCTGTGGTTTTAACTTTGCATACTCTCTAGACTTGACATCTTCTATATTTCGATCATACGTAAGGATTTCCAAGAAGAATGGCAAATCCTCACCTTTGCATTCAGAACCCACTCTCTGAATGAAGTTCTGTTTTTTTATGTTGATATCGTCATCCTCATCCGGATCTATATATACCAGGAGTTTGATTGCCTCTACACCTTCGTCCTTAAGCTCTTTTACTGACCAATGATCAAGTAAGTCAGGTAAACGTCCTGGTGATGTCTTATCGTAACCCGTTTTTTCATAAGCCATTAGTAAACCACAATTATTATCTCGTTCTTTTGCAGCATCTTGGCCGAATTCAGGATCCAGTAA
>Ga0079226_10001458_pt1 | contig 18139 bp, 19 predicted proteins | sample Poulit2014_FD_76345 | JGI IMG/M metagenome (GOLD analysis project Ga0079226, IMG submission 76345) | Agricultural soil microbial communities from Georgia to study Nitrogen management - Poultry litter 2014 | ecosystem: Environmental > Terrestrial > Soil > Agricultural land | place: USA: Georgia...
CCAATCGTTGCAACTATGATATGGGATCTGCCACAGTCAATTGGTTTGGGCGGTACAAGTCTGTTGATCGTCATTTCAGTTGCGCTTGAAACTGCTAAACAACTAGAAGGCTTGATGTTGAAACGTCAATATACTGGTTTCATAAATTAAAGTTGATGTAGTGTTGAGGATCTCCTCAACACTGGCAAAAACTTATGGGAGGAATAAAGATGAATCTCGTTTTAATGGGACTGCCAGGTGCCGGTAAGGGAACACAGGCAGAAAAAATTGTTGCTGATTACGCTATCCCTCAGATTTCTACTGGAGATATGTTTCGTAGCGCCATCGCTAAGGAGACTGAGCTCGGTTTAAAAGCAAAAACTTTTATGGATAAGGGTGAATTGGTTCCTGATGAAGTAACCAATGGTATTGTAAAAGAACGTTTAGCAGAACCAGATACAAAAAATGGTTTTTTACTAGATGGTTTTCCAAGAACTTTAGATCAAGCAAAAGCTTTAGATGAAATGATGGTAGATTTAGATAAAAAAATCGATGCTGTCATTGAAATTCAAGTACCCGAAGAAACTTTAGTTGAACGCTTATCAGGACGCTATATCTGCAAAAATTGTGGAGCAACTTATCATAAGATATTTAATCCGACAAAAGTAGCAGGTACTTGTGATCGTTGTGGTGGACATGAGTTCTTTCAAAGAGATGATGATAAAGCTGAAACTGTCAAAAATCGTTTGAAAGTCAATGTTAAAAATAGTCAACCGATTTTAGCTCATTACAAAAAAGCTGGTTTGCTTCGTTCAATTGATGGCAATCGTGAAATTGATGCAGTGTTTGGTGATATTCAAGAAATTTTAGCTAAGCTTTAGTTAAAAAAACATTCTTGCAAGAATGTCAAGTTTATGATAAAATATGTCAGTCTAGCTCTAGTATTTTGTAAAAGAGTTAAGGTGGGGACAAGTATGCTGGTTTCCGCCATTTTATCGTGTAAAGTAGACAAACAAGTACAAGGAGGTACTGTGAGTGGCAAAAGAAGATATGATTGAAGTCGAAGGTACAGTCGTCGAAACTTTGCCTAATGCAATGTTTAAAGTTGAACTTGAAAACGGCCATGAAGTTCTTGCGACCGTCTCCGGAAAAATTCGTATGCATTATATCCGAATTTTACCTGGTGATAAAGTAACTGTTGAACTTTCACCTTATGACTTGAGTCGTGGCCGTATTACGTATCGCTTTAAATAATTGTACTTACGTAAAACCACAGGAGGTAAGTATTATGAAAGTAAGACCATCAGTAAAACCAATGTGCGAACATTGTAAAGTCGTCCGTCGCAAAGGACGCGTAATGGTGATTTGTTCTGCAAATCCTAAACACAAACAACGTCAAGGATAATCGGAGGTGTAATAAATATGGCTCGTATTGCAGGAGTAGATATTCCTCGTGATAAACGTGTAGTTGTCTCCCTTACTTATATTTATGGGATCGGCAACACAACTGCTAAAAAAGTTTTAGCACAAGCAGGTGTCTCAGAAGACATTCGTGTACGTGACTTAACGAATGAACAAACAGATGCTATTCGTGCTGAAGTAGATAAATTAAAAATTGAAGGAGATCTTCGACATGAAGTCAATCTTAATATTAAACGATTGATGGAAATCGGATCTTATCGCGGCATGCGTCATCGTCGTGGGTTGCCTGTTCGTGGACAAAAAACAAAAAATAATGCACATACTCGTAAGGGTAAAGCAACTACTATTGCAGGCAGGAAAAAATAATTTTTCAGTGAAGGAGGTTTAAAACTTCATGGCACAAAAAAAAGTGAATCGTAAACGCCGTGTGAAAAAACATATTGAATCAGGTATTGCACATATCCATTCAACATTTAACAATACAATTGTAATGATTACCGATGCTCATGGGAATGCTCTTGCATGGTCTTCAGCAGGTGCACTCGGGTTTAGAGGTAGTCGTAAGTCAACACCTTTTGCTGCTCAAATGGCAGCTGAAACTGCCGCAAAGTCAGCAATGGAACACGGATTAAAAACTGTCGAAGTAACTGTTAAAGGTCCTGGTTCAGGACGTGAAGCAGCTATTCGTTCATTACAAGCAGCTGGCTTGGAAATAACCGCTATCCGTGATGTGACACCAGTTCCTCATAATGGATGCCGCCCTCCAAAACGCCGTCGTGTTTAATGAGTGCCGCTCATTTTGAGTTTCAAAATTATGTCATTGAACAAGACGCTTTTCGTTTTGAAAGGGGTAAGAGATAAGAATGATCGAATTCGAAAAACCAAGAATTGCAAAAATTGATGAAGAGAAAGATTATGGCAAGTTCATTGTTGAACCTTTAGAAAGAGGCTATGGAACTACATTAGGAAATTCCCTGCGTCGGATTTTGTTATCTTCTTTACCAGGTGCTGCGATTACGAATATTCAAATTGATGGCGTATTACACGAATTTTCCACAATCAACGGCGTTCGAGAAGATGTGGTACAAATCATTTTAAATATTAAAGGATTAGCATTAAAACTTTATAGTGAAGAAGAAAAAAGCCTGGAAATCGATATTACAGGACCAGCTACAGTCACTGCAGGTGATATTATCGTTGATAGTGACGTAGAAGTTCTAAACAAAGATATGTACATTTGTACAGTTGCAAATGGTGCAAAATTCCATGCTCGTTTATCAGTGCAACCTGGACGTGGTTACGTTCAAGCGGATGAAAATAAAAAAGAAGATATGCCAATTGGTGTTTTACCGGTTGATTCCATCTATACCCCAGTTCGTCGTGTCAACTATCAAGTAGAAAATACTCGTGTAGGTCGACGTGATGATTTTGATAAATTAACGATGGAAATTTGGACGGATGGTTCGATTACACCATTAGATGCTTTGAGCTTATCAGCGAAGATTCTTACCGAACATTTGGAAATTTTTGTAAATATGACCGATGAAGCAAAAAATGCTGAAATCATGGTTGAAAAAGAAGAAACACAAAAAGAAAAAATGTTGGAGATGACGATCGAAGAACTCGATTTGTCCGTTCGTTCTTATAACTGTTTGAAACGTGCAGGTATTAACACTGTACAAGAACTAACTAATAAATCTGAACCAGAAATGATCAAAGTACGTAATCTGGGTCGCAAATCTCTTGAAGAAGTAAAATCAAAATTAAGTGATTTAGACTTAAGTTTACGTAAAGACGATTAATTTTACGAAGGAGGGAAATCCATGAGTTACCGTAAATTAGGACGCACATCTAGTCAGCGTAAAGCAATGTTGCGTGATTTAACTACTGATTTAATCATTAACGAACGTATTGTTACGACTGAAGCTCGTGCAAAGGAAGTTCGTTCAACTACTGAAAAAATGATCACTTTAGGCAAACGCGGTGATTTACACGCACGTCGTCAAGCGGCAGCATTTGTACGTAATGAAGTTGCAAATGTACGCGAAGAAGATGAAGATATCGTGATTGAATCAGCTTTGCAAAAGCTGTTTAATGATATTGCTCCTCGCTACGAAGAACGCCAAGGTGGCTACACTCGTATCTTGAAAACAGAACCAAGACGCGGAGATGCTGCACCAATGGTAATCCTAGAACTTGTCTAAAATGTAATGAAGCAGTATTAATAGGATTAATACTAAGCGTCACTTTGTCGATGATTTTTAGAGTGTTATGATGTTGGAAATTTTTTCCGAGTCTAGCTCAGCACTGTCTCCTTGATTTCAAGGAGACAGAGCACTCATCATAAAGTGTCTTTTTTTTACTTTCGATTACATGTCTTGACAGATGTAATGGAAAATGAAAAAAATAAAAGTTCTGAGTTTCCAGCAAGGGTGATTGAAATATTGTTTTTTTTTTGGTAGTGTTAGTTAGAACTGAAGTTAAATGATTTCATTTTAAAGGAGCAACCATGGAAACTATCATAGATTTAAAAAATATTACTTTTCGTTATCAAAATGATGATCAAGATCCGGCCTTAAAGGATGTTTCATTTACAGTTAAAAGAGGAGACTGGGTAGCGATTATTGGTCATAATGGCTCAGGAAAGTCGACCTTGGCTAAAACAATTAACGGCTTATTATTACCAGAATCAGGAAGCGTAAAAGTAGCAGGTTTAGCACTAAATGAGGAAAATATCTGGTCGATCCGTAAATCTGTGGGGATGGTTTTCCAAAATCCTGACAACCAGTTTGTGGGTGCTACTGTAGAAGATGATGTTGCTTTTGGAATGGAAAATCAAGGAGTTGCTCGTGATGAAATGGTAGCGCGAGTTAAAGAGGCGCTTGATCAAGTACGCATGAGTGAATTTTTCAGTAAAGAACCTGCCCGTTTGTCTGGCGGACAAAAACAAAGGGTGGCGATTGCCGGAGTGGTGGCTTTACGACCGGATATCATTATTTTAGATGAGGCAACTAGTATGCTTGATCCAGAAGGACGAGCAGAAGTTGTCACTACCATCAAAAAAATAAAAGATAAATACAATTTAACTGTATTGTCCATTACTCATGATATTGATGAAGCAGCCAATGCTAATCGAGTATTGGTCATGCGTCAAGGAAAGTTAATTGATGAAGGTACCCCTGAGCAAATTTTTTCTGAAGGACCTGCATTAATTGAAAAAGGATTAGATCTACCGTTTCCTGAAAAACTGAAACAAGCACTAAAACAGCGTGGAATAAAGGTTCCCAAAGAATATTTGACTGAAGAAGGGATGGTGGATTGGCTATGGACATCGTTTTTGAACAAGTAGACTTTACTTACCAGCCACATTCTCCTTTTGAACAAAGAGTTTTATTTGATATTAATATGAATATTAAAGAAGGCTCCTATACTGCTCTAGTAGGTCATACAGGCAGTGGGAAATCCACAATTCTGCAGCACCTCAACGCTTTGTTAAAACCGACAAAGGGAAAAGTGCTGATTGGAGACAGGACCATTACACCTGAAACAGATAATAAAAATTTAAAACCCATACGTAAAAGAGTGGGAATTGTTTTTCAATTTCCTGAATCACAACTTTTTGAGGAAACTGTAGGAAAAGATATTGCTTTTGGCCCGCAGAATTTTGGTATTTCTGAAGAAGAGGCACTAAAACTGGCTAAAGAAAATCTAAAATTGGTTGGTCTGGATGAAAGCTATATGGATCGTTCTCCTTTTGATTTATCGGGCGGACAAATGCGGCGGGTAGCCATCGCCGGAGTGCTGGCAATGGAACCAGAGGTACTTGTATTAGACGAACCTACGGCTGGTCTGGACCCTCAAGGAAGAAAAGAAATGATGGAGATGTTTGAGTATCTACATAAAGTCAAACATATATCGATTATTTTAGTCACTCACTCTATGGATGATGTAGCCCGCTATGCTGATTATGTCTATGTTTTAGAAAAAGGCAGCTTAGTAAAAGAAGGGTCTCCCGCCCAAGTGTTTCAAGACTTAAAGTGGTTACAGGAAAAACAATTGGATGTCCCCACAGCGGCTGCTTTTGCAAAAAAATTAGCAGCTAAAGGCGTTCATTTTGATACCCTTCCCCTTACGGCCGAAGCTCTGGCAGATGAATTAGTAAAGATAGGAGGGGAAGCTAGTGATGAATAAACTGATTTTAGGCCGCTATATTCCAGGTGATTCACTGATCCATAGGCTAGACCCGCGAACTAAGTTATTGACAAGCTTTTATTTCATTGCTATCATCTTTTTTGCTAATAACTGGCAAAGCTATTTATTGCTAGGTGTGTTTACACTACTATGTGTTTATTTGTCAAAAATTGATTTTGGTTTTTTTCTACGCGGAGTAAGACCACTGATATGGCTGATTTTATTCACAGTAGCACTACAGATTTTGTTTACTAATGGCGGACAGGTATACTGGCAATGGGGAATTTTTCGTATGACAGAATACGGTGTTCAAAACGGGATTTTTATTTTTTGCCGTTTTGTCCTCATTATCTTTATGTCGACTCTGTTGACTTTAACGACTCCTCCTTTAGAATTATCTGATGCTATTGAGTTTATTCTGCGCCCTTTAAAAGCGGTCAGATTTCCTGTACATGAAATTTCTTTAATGCTTTCGATCGCTTTGCGCTTTGTACCTACTTTGATGGATGAAACAGAAAAAATAATGAATGCTCAACGCGCTCGTGGTGTAGATTTTGGTGAAGGAAATTTAATTCAAAAAATGAAAGCTGTTATTCCACTTTTAATTCCTTTGTTTGTTTCTAGTTTTAATCGAGCAGATGACCTAGCCACAGCGATGGAAGCTCGTGGTTACCAAGGTGGTGAAGGTCGCTCAAAATATCGCATTTTGCATTGGCATAAAAAAGACACAGTTTCAATTGCGATCTATGCCGTGTTAACGATCGCTTTGATTTATTTAAGAGCATAGTATGTTTTCCAGCAATAAAAATGGTCTAACTGACTATTTTTGCTTATTGCTGGTATTTATTTTGTGAAAGGAAATGTAGATGGTTCGATATAAAGCTATTATTGCCTATGATGGTACGAATTTCAGCGGTTATCAGCATCAGATAAATGGTCGTACAGTTCAGGACGAAATTGAAAAAACTTTATCCAGAATTTCCAATCAGCCGATTGCAATTAATGGTTCTGGCAGAACAGATGCTGGAGTTCATGCGCTGGGACAAGTGATTGATTTTTCCCTTCCATATAAAAGAAACCTTGAGAAATTACGGTTTGCACTTGATACTCAGACTCCAGCTGATATCGCTTGTAAAAGTGTAGTAGAAGTGCCAGACGATTTTCATGCTCGATATCTGGTGAAAGAAAAAGTTTATGAATTTCATGTGGATATTGGTAAACCACGTAGTCCGTTTCGTCGTTTCTACGCTAGCTATTATCCTTATCCATTAGATTTAGCAAAAATTGAACATGCTTTAGCTGATTTTTTAGGGACCCACGATTTTACTTCTTTTTGTTCTGCTAAAAGCGAGATTGAAAATAAAGTGAGAACGATTTATCAGGCAGACATGGTATTAAATGAAGCGAAAGATGAATTGATTTTTACTTTTCGCGGTAATGGCTTTTTGTATAATATGATCCGCATTATGGTAGGGACCTTGCTTAAAATTGGTAATGGTCGGATTCCGGCAGATGCGATTCCGACTATTATTGCAGCAAAAGACCGGAATTTGGCAGGCCCTACTGCTCATCCTGAAGGACTTTATTTAAAGGAAGTAAGATATTAGCAAAAAAATCAGTAAAGAGACTGGGATATATTTTCCAACGACAATAAATTTCCAAACATTTTAAAGTTGCTCCTGCAGTCCAGTGGGTCCTCGTCGCAAAAGATGAAATTCGCTGAACTGCAGGTTTTAATTTTTCGTGAATTATTGTTAGAAAATAATTATATCCCAGTCTCTTTAAGTTGTCTGTAAATCAAGTAATGGCTATCAATAAAGCTCTAGGTATCGTTTTCTCTCCCATTCGGAGACAGTTTGTCTATAAGAAGACCATTCAAGTTGCTTGGCTTTCTCAAAGTTCCGATAAATATGTTCTCCCAAGGCTTCTTTGATGATTTCATCATTACCTAAGTCTTTTAGGGCATTGTGCAAACTTGAAGGTAGATCGTAGATACCGTTGGCTGATCGCTCTGCTAATTCCATCTGATAAATGTTCCGATCAATTGCTTTTGCTGGGGTCATACTATTTATGATACCGTCAAGTCCTGCTTGAAGTAAAACAGTTAAAGCAAGATAAGGATTTGCAGAAGGGTCCACTGAGCGCAGTTCCAGACGAGTCGATAAACCGCGAGATTCGGGAATGCGAATTAAAGGTGAACGGTTGCGGGTCGACCAGGCAATATAAACTGGAGCTTCAAATCCTGGCACTAAGCGTTTGTAGGAATTGACTGTAGGGTTGCAGATCGCAGTAAAGGCCCGGGCATGCTTTAAAAGGCCAGCTAAGAATTGGTAAGCTACTGTACTTAATTCTAATTGACTGTCCTTATCATAAAAAGCATTCTCTTTTCCTTTAAATAAAGACATATTACAGTGCATTCCAGAGCCGTTGATGCCAAATAAAGGTTTAGGCATAAAAGTTGCGTGCAAGCCATGTTTTCTAGCGATTGTCTTAACGACCAACTTAAAAGTTTGGATGTCATCACAGGCTTCTATCGCATCAGCGTATTTAAAATCAATTTCATGTTGGCCAAAGGCGACCTCGTGATGTGAAGCTTCTACTTCAAAACCTAATTTTTCTAATTCAAGTACAATATCGCGGCGACAGTTTTCTCCTAGATCTGTAGGTGCTAAATCAAAATAACCGCCTTTATCATTTAAATCAGTGGTGATTTTTCCGTGTTCGTTTAATTTAAATAAGAAGAATTCTGGCTCAGCTCCTAAGTTGAATGTAGTAAAGCCGAGATCTTTCATTTTTGCTAATGAACGTTTAAGTGCACCGCGAGGATCGCCGGCAAAAGGTGTCCCATCCGGATTATAAACATCACAAATCAGTCGGGCGACTTTTCCGTGTTCACTTTCCCAGGGGAAGATCATCCAAGTGTAGAGATCGGGATATAGGTACATGTCACTTTCTTCGATACGAACAAACCCCTCGATTGAAGAACCGTCAAACATTAGTTTGTTGTCTAAAACTTTGTCTAGCTGACTGATAGGAACTTCTACATTTTTGATCGTACCTAAAATATCGGTAAACATCAGACGTAAAAAACTCACATTTTCTTCTTTAGCAATTTTTTTAATATTGGATGCAGTAAACTTTGTCATAGTATCCCACCTTTGTAATTATTACACATAAAAAACTTTTTTATGATAGTGATAATATAGCAAGAAAGAAATAGATTGTCAATAATTTATGTTAGATAATATGACATAAAAAACGGAAAAAATGGTTTTATGGTATTTTATGTTAGATTTTATTACATGTGCTCTAAAAAAGAGCTGGTTAAATAAAACCAACTCTTGATTTTTATATTTTTCTTTTTTTCTCATAGTAGTAGTTAAAAATAACAAATAAAAATATACAGCTAACAAATAAGATGACACCCATGATGAAGCCAGATGGAAGATAGTTAAGTTCTAATTGGTACTTGCCAGCAGGGATATCTAGGCTGACAAAAGCATTTTGAAAGTTATCAATAGTTACTTTCTTACCATTAATTTTAGCGTGCCAGCCTCCGTCATAAGGAATAGTAGTAACTAGTTTTTGCTTTTTACTACTATTGATCGTAGCTGATGCTCCATGTTTACTTGTTTTCATTTCAACACCATTTTTTTTGATCTGGTCGATGCTTCTTTGGAGTGCCTGGGTATCCAGACTTACTACTTGCGGGTCTTGGAAAGAAATTTCTGGTGTGCCGTAAAAGCTAGCAGTAAAAGTGACAACAGTTGCATGATCATAATAACCCAGATTATAATATTGACCATTGATGCCGATTTGGCTTTCTTGTTGCTTATCACCGACATAAATCGTAGCTGTTGAACTTTCCAATTGATTAAAATCACTTGGATAAAGGCTTAAATAAGCTTGCGTGTGAGCAGGGATACTTACCTGCCAGGTAACATCTTTGGCAGTGTTTCCTTTCTTTTCAGTGAATTTAGTATGCAGACCGTCTTTTTTGACAGTGACATTGCTTGAAGCAGTCATTGTGATCGGCTCAAATTGGAAAAAAGTCTCGCTGGTTTGAGCTAAAGCATTGATTAAATTTGTCTGATTGGCTAAATTGTCGTTGTCATAATGTTTTGTATTGTTAATATCAGGATCAGCTAAAAAGCCTAAAGGCAGGACATTCTGGTTTTTGTATAAATGATAGCCATTCGAAGTGGCAATTTCTTTAAAACCATACTTACTGATCGGATTTTTGGCAATGTTGTATTTCATGCTGACAAAATTATCCATTAATAAGGTGTTGTTGGGATAACGGATATTCAGGCTGGTTCCGCGGGAACGAAAACCTAAGGAGTCCATGTAGCCAAGCGTATGACGATTACGGATCGATGAAAACATACTAAGACTGCTATAGCCATAATTCAAACCATCATTGGAAGAGACCGGATCTAGGTTTTCTAAGCGATAGAAATTCTGGTTATCTGCTTTGGTTTGATCAACCAAGGTTTTGATAGCTTTATAAGGTTGGGTATATAAACTACGTGAAGCGTAATTCCAATCATGCAAAATCCCTCTTAACATCCCGTTGGCGTTGATACCCATTTCTACAGTAACAATGACTAATAATAAAGCGGCTAATTGTGCGAGTGTGAATTTTTTTTGCAGTTCCAGATAGTAGATGATCCCGTAAACGATCAAAAACGCTAGTGTTAACAATAAAGAACTCAATTTTAAATAATCATGAGCTTTATAATTGAACAGATAAGTGAGAGTGAAAACCAGACATAAAATGATCAGAATAAAGAAAATTTTATTTTTATTTGTTGCAGAAAGTTTTTCCCAGCCTAAACCAGCTAACATTACAACAACAAAGGACAGCAAAAAAGCGTAACGAAAAAGAAACATATTAGGAGCATGCATGCCATGCCAGAACAAGTTAAAAGGTACAAAATAAAAACTTGCAATAAGGATGCCGATCAAACAAGCATAAAGTAACTTGTCCTTAAAAGAAATTTCTTTGATGCAAAAATAAAAGATTGCCAGAATTAAAGGCACAAGTCCAATATAAATGAAAGGGATCGAGCCATATTTGGTAGTGTCATAAACACTGATCATGTTCTTTATTAAAAAGTCCCAAGGACCGGTTGCTTCAGTCTTAGTTGCGGTGATCTGTGTAAGCTCTTCGCCGTTACTGTGCAGATCTAAAATAGCTGGTAGGATAATGATCATAGAAGCCCCGCCTGCTAATAAAGAGGTGATCGCATAAGGTAGAATCTTTTTTTTGTTTTTTTTCCATGAACGCAGTAACTGGATTAAAAAATATAAGACAGAGAAGACGCCGATCATGAAGCCAAAATAAAAAGAAGTGAAAAAGAGCATGAAATAACTGATAAATAATAGCTTGGGTTTAGCAAGTTGAATTAAACGGTCAATTCCCCAGATGACAAGTGGCAGATAGATATAAGCGTCAAGCCACATCACCAATTCCGAGTGGACAAGGGTAAAAGACATTAAAGCATAACAAATGGCAAGTGTGACTTGGCTCCAATTAGAGATCTTAAAGCTGTGTTTGGCATAAAACCAGAAGCTAAGGCCACTGGCTCCGATTTTTAATAAGGTTAAAAAATATAAAGCGTCAGGCATAAACTGATTTGGGAAAAAGAGAACCAAAGGAGTGAAGAAACCACCTAGATAATAAGAAATCAGTGACAGATAGTTAAGTCCTAAAGCCGCATTCCAAGTGTAAAGGAAACCTTGTTTACCTAAAAGGGCATTTCGGAAACTGGCATGAAAATTAGAAAATTGTGAAAAAGCATCGCTGGCCATAATGCTACGGCTACTGCCTGGATAAATTCCAATGGTTAGATACATGATTGCCATCAGCAAAAAAGGAATAAAAAAACTAGTAAGTAAATAAATTTTATTTTTTTGCCAAAAACTTTTGAGCATGACTGTAGACTCCTTCTATAATTTGATTCAAGTTTATCATAGAAAAGCTGATTTCGGGTGATTTTAGTAAGAAGCGTTAATGAAATTTTAAAGGATAAAGTACAAAATAATAAGAAGATTATTGTTTTGTGAAAGAATGAAAATTGTATAAGAAAAAAACCGTTCAAATGAACGGTTTACTTACTGTATTTGATTAGACACGCTCAACTTTTCCAGATTTCAAAGCACGAGCTGACACCCAAACTCTTTTAGGTTTACCATTAACCAATACGCGAACTTTTTGCAGATTAGGTTTTACTGTACGTTTAGTAGCGTTCAATGCATGCGAACGATTATTGCCGCTCTTGGTCTTGCGGCCAGTATAGTAACATACTTTTGCCATATTTATTTCCTCCTTTGCCTTGATCTAGGAGCGTTTGTTAATTTCGCTCATACTAATTGAATTTATCATAAATTGCACTTATTTGCAAGGGGATTTTTTAATTGATTGACTTTTTTTTTGAAATACTTGTAAAGTGAACAATGCTACAGCTGTGTAATCAGGTGAACAATAGCGTGCTGACAGTTCTTGTCCTTTTATTTGCTACACAGCTATGGTAAAATATTATAGTAGAAAATAGACGGTCAGTCTGCTAAGGAGGCTCATAATGGCTGTAAAAATTCAAACATCAAATGGAACGATTGAAATAACCAATGAAGTCATCGCCACAGTAGTGGGTGGTGCAGCAACTGATGTTTTTGGAATTGTCGGTATGGCGAGTAAAAATCAGTTTAAAGATAATATAAATGAAATTTTACGTAAAGAAAACTATTCGCGAGGTGTCGTTGTACGACAAGAAGAAAATGGCATTGCAGTGGATGTATATACAATTGTAAGTTACGGTACAAAAATTTCAGAGGTATCACGTAATGTACAGGAAAAAGTAAAATATAACCTTGAAACAATGCTGGGAGTTGTCGCTAATTCAGTGAATGTGTTTGTTCAGGGTGTTCGTGTGTTGCCAGATTAGGCAAATGAGCGGCTGAATTTTTCAGCGATGAAACTTAAGGAGGATTTATCAGTGGAAGTAACAAAAATCAGCGGCAGCCAATTTCAGGAAATGGTTCAAGCCGGTGCCAATCGTCTTCAAAAAAATGCAGAATTTGTTAACTCATTAAATGTGTTCCCAGTTCCTGATGGAGATACTGGAACAAATATGAATTTGTCGATGACTAGCGGAACTAATGCAGTTGTCGATTCTACTTCAGAAAAAGTAGGAGAATTATCAGATGCTTTATCAAAGGGTTTGTTAATGGGAGCACGTGGTAATTCAGGTGTTATTTTATCTCAATTATTCCGGGGCTTTGGCAAGCAGCTTAAAGGCCTTGATGAACTTACGGCCAGTGATTTAGCTCGGGCTTTTAAACACGGAGTTGAAACGGCTTATAAGGCAGTCATGAAACCTGTTGAAGGAACAATTCTGACAGTTGCCCGGGTAGCTGCCAGTGATGGCGAAAAAAAAGCAGATGAGACAGATGACTGTGTTGCAGTTATGGAGGCTGTTGTTAAAGGCGGAAAAAGAGCTTTGGATAAAACGCCAGAACTATTACCTGTTTTAAAAGAAGTCGGTGTAGTAGATAGCGGGGGTCAAGGACTTTTATTTATTTATGAAGGCTTTTTGAGTGCTTTGAATGGTGAGTTTGTTTTTGATGAAGAATTGACACCTGCTTCAATGGAAGAGTTAGTTAATGTTGAGCATCATCGCAGCGTTCAAAGTCAACTTGCAACTGGAGATATCAAATATGGTTATTGCACCGAGATCATGGTGAAAATCGGAGAAGGTCCAACCGTTGACAGTCAGTTTGACTATGAAACTTTCCGTAATTATCTGAATGAGCTGGGAGATTCCTTATTGGTAGTTAATGATGATGAGATCATTAAGGTACATGTACATACTGAACATCCTGGTGAAGTGATGAATTATGGTCAGAAGTTTGGCTCCTTGGTGAAAGTTAAAGTTGATAACATGCGCTTGCAACATGAAACCATTCTTGAACATGATCAAGAAGCAGTTTCTGAAGTTCGTTGCTCTTATGCAATTATCGCAGTTGCTGCCGGAAAAGGAATCAAAGAACTCTTTGAAAGTCTGGGCGTGAAATATGTGATTTCAGGTGGGCAGACGATGAATCCAAGTACGGAAGATATTATTAAAGCAATTGAAAAAGTTAATGCTGATCAAGTAATTATCCTGCCAAATAATAAAAATATTTTTATGGCAGCTCAGCAAGCTGCAGAAGTAGCTGCTATTCCTGTTGAGGTAGTGCCTACTAAGACAATTTCTCAGGGAATGACTGCTATGCTGGCTTTTGATGAAAGACAGAACCTGTCAGAAAACAAAGAAGCAATGAGTCACAGTTTGGCTAGTGTTACTTCAGGTTCGATCACAACGGCAACTCGTGATACTCATATTGATGATATTGATATTAAGAAGAATGATTATTTAGGTATGGTGGAAGGCTCGATCGTAGTTTCAGAGGCGGATATTTTAGCAGCAGCAAAAGTGACGCTGGCGAAAATGATCGATGAAAATACAGAAATTGTTACGTTTTTAATTGGAGAAGATGGATCTGAACAAGATGCTCAAGTTTTGGAACAATATGTACTTTCCATTGACGAAGAATTAGAAGTAGAAATTCATAAAGGCGACCAGCCGGTTTATCCGTATCTTTTTTCAGCAGAATAATTATTGTAAAGCTTGGTTTAACCATTTGGTTGTACCAGGCTTTTTTAGAAAGTGGGTGAACAAATGCTGGATACTCCAGTGACCAAATTAAATGGCGTAGGAGCTAAACGTGCGGAAAACTTAGCTGAACTTGGGATTTTTAATGTTGAAGATCTTTTAAGTTATTATCCTTTTCGCTATGAAGATATTCAGGCCCGACAGTTGGCTGAAATCAATGATCAAGAAAAGGTGACGTTAAAAGGTGTGGTCGTCTCACCGGCTGTGGTCAATCGTTTTGGTTATAAGAAATCACGTTTGCAATTTCGCATGATGCAGGACCAGGCTGTTTTTAGTGTATCTTTTTTTAATCAGCCTTATTTAAAAGACAAGGTGGAAGTAGCTCAAGAAATTGCGGTGTACGGCAAGTGGGATGCTAAGCGTCAAGCTTTGACAGGTATGAAGATTTTAGGCAGCGGACAAGAAGACAGCTTTGCGCCTATTTATCATGTCAGTAAAGCGATCCGTCAGAAAACGCTGATTGATCTGATCAAACAGGCTTTTACAAAATTTGGTGATCAGATCGAAGAAAACCTGCCTAAATCTTTAATCGATAAGTATCGTTTGTTTAGTAGAGATCAAGCGATGTATGCCATGCATTTCCCTAAAGATCCAGCTGATCATCATCAGGCGAAACGACGTGTTGTTTTTGAAGAATTTTTTTTATTTCAAATGAAAATTCAAGGCTTAAAACAAGAACAAAAATCAGAAAAAAATGGCTTGGCAATTTCTTATGATATAGAAAAAGTAAAAATGTTTACTAGAAGACTACCTTTTGAATTAACTTTAGCCCAAAAAAGAGTGACGAATGAGATTTGTCGGGATCTACTGTTGCCTAAACATATGCAACGACTTTTGCAAGGCGATGTTGGCAGTGGTAAGACGGTAGTTGCGGCTATTGCCCTATATGCCACGGTCACAGCAGGCTTCCAGGGAGCATTGATGGTACCAACTGAAATTTTGGCTCAGCAGCACTTGGAAAGTTTAAATCAGCTGTTTGATCCTTTAGAAGTTAAATTAGCCTTGTTGACCGGTTCGACGAAAGTCAGTCAAAGAGAAGAAATCCTTGAACAGTTACGTTTAGGAGAAATTGATATAATCGTAGGTACCCATGCCTTGATTCAAGAGGGAGTCGATTTCTGTCGCCTGGGTTTAGTGATTACCGATGAACAACATCGTTTTGGTGTCAATCAGCGTCGTGTTTTGCGCCAAAAAGGGCAGCAGCCAGATGTACTCTTTATGACAGCTACGCCAATTCCGCGGACTTTAGCCATTACGGCTTATGGAGAGATGGATGTATCGATCATTGATGAAATGCCCGCCGGTCGAATCCCAGTAGTGACTCGCTGGATCCGTCATTCTCAACTGGAAGATTGCTTGAAGAACGCTTTAACTCAATTACAAAAGGGACAACAGATGTATGTGATCTGTCCTTTGATCGAAGAATCTGAAATGTTGGATGTACAAAATGCAGTTGAACTTTATCAGCAGCTACAAAACTTTTTTGCATCACAGTTTGAAGTAGGACTTTTGCATGGCAAAATGAAAAACGAAGAAAAAGAAAATGTGATGGAAAGTTTTAAGGATAATCAAATTCAAGTTTTAGTTTCCACGACAGTGATTGAAGTTGGGGTAAATGTTCCCAATGCAACAATGATGCTGATCATGGATGCAGACCGTTTTGGTTTAGCTCAACTTCACCAGCTGCGGGGGCGTGTCGGACGCGGTAAAGCAGCTTCTTATTGCATCCTCATAGCTAATCCTAAAAATGAAATGGGTAAAGAACGCATGAAAATCATGACAGAAACCAATAATGGTTTTATTGTCAGTCAGAAAGATCTTGAACTACGTGGACCAGGCGAAGTTTTCGGTTTTCGTCAGTCTGGCTTGCCAGAATTTGCAGTAGCTGATATTGTTGCAGATGCTACCATTTTAGAGGTGGCTAAAAACGAAGCTCAAACTCTTTGGCTAAAAAAAGATTGGCAAGTCTTACCTGAATATACGGGTCTGTTAAAGTATTTACAGTTCCTTCAGCAAAAGGACCAATCTTTTGACTGACACTTGCTAGAGTCTAGTTAGAACAGTCAAATTTAATTAAATTACGCACAATATAAGGTTCTTAATTAAAGGAGCTAAGATTTATTTTTATGAAAATATGTTATAATCAAGCAAGAATACTAAGGAAGGTGTGCATAAATGAAAATAGCAGTAGATGCCATGGGCGGTGACAACGCACCTCAAGCAATTGTTGAGGGAGTTATGTTAGCCCAAAAAGATTTTCCTGATATTGAATTCCAGCTTTATGGAAAAGAAGAGGAAATTAAAAAATATCTAACTGATCAGAAAAATATTACCATTATTCATACAGATGAAAAAATTGATAGTGAAGATGAGCCTGTCAGGGCAATTCGTCGTAAAAAACAAGCTTCGATGGTGCTGGCCGCTCAAGCAGTAAAAAAGGGGGAAGCAGATGCCATTTTTTCAGCTGGCAATACGGGGGCTTTATTAGCTGCCGGTCTTTTTATTGTAGGAAGGATCAAAGCGATCGATCGCCCTGGTTTGATGTCAACTTTACCGGTAGTTGGTGAAAATCGTGGTTTTGATATGTTAGATCTTGGAGCCAATGCGGAAAATAAAGCTGAACATCTGTTAAACTACGCTATTCTAGGATCATTTTATGCTCAAAATGTGCGCACCATAGACGCGCCTAAAGTTGCCTTATTAAATAATGGAACGGAAGATAGCAAGGGAAGTGAATTGACTAAAAAAGCTTTCCAATTGTTATCTGAAGAAAAAAGAATCAATTTTATCGGCAATGTCGAAGCACGTGATATTTTAAGTGGTGTAGCAGATGTTGTCGTGACAGATGGTTTTACTGGAAATGCTGTCTTGAAATCAATTGAAGGAACAGCTTTAAGTATGGCTAAACTATTGAAATCATCAATTTTAGCAGAAGGCTTCAAAGGGAAGATGGGAGCTGTGTTGTTAAAAAATGCTTTATCTAGTCTGAAAAATGAAATGGACTATGCCAAATATGGTGGAGCTGTTTTGTTTGGCTTAAAAGCACCTGTGGTAAAAACGCATGGGGCGACAGGTCCGGTGGCAGTTGCGGCAACGATTCGTCAGATTCATACCATGTTAGAGACAGATGTTGTGGGAAAACTGGTTTGGCAACTTGAAAATTAGTGTAATGATTTTGCAACCATTGTTACAAGTATGAAAAAAAGCTAGACAAAAGAAAGAAAAAAAAGTAAAATAATTGGTAGCTCTTTCTTGCATGACAGAAAGCGGAGGTGAACATAGTTGACACGTGAAGAGGTTTCGCAAAAGGTGATGGCAGTGATCGCAAATCATTTTGAAATAAACGCGGATCAAGTAAATGAATCCATGAGTATTAAAGATGATTTGAAGGCTGATTCAATCAGTATTATGGAATTTGTCCTGGAATTAGAAGAAGCATTTGGAACAGAAATTTCAGATGAAGATGCTGAACAGATCCAAACGGTTGGAGCGGCAATTGATTATATTGCATCCCACGTAAAATAGAGAATATCAATTCGATCTTTCGCCTAGTGATAGTGACGAAAGATCGCTTTTTTTACTGATTTTTTGAAAGAAAAAAGATCTTTTTTCATTTCCTTTACTACAATCATTTCATTATTGGGAAAAAATCAGTATAATAAAAGAAGTCAAATAAAAAAAGGAATGGATAAAATGGATAATCAGTTTTTAAAAGAATTAAAGGAAAAATTTACGATTGAGTTCCATGATGTCAGTTTACTTGAACAGGCATTTACCCATTCATCTTATGTGAATGAGCATCGCCAATTGCAATTATCAGATAATGAACG
>Ga0079226_10001459_pt1 | contig 18138 bp, 16 predicted proteins | sample Poulit2014_FD_76345 | JGI IMG/M metagenome (GOLD analysis project Ga0079226, IMG submission 76345) | Agricultural soil microbial communities from Georgia to study Nitrogen management - Poultry litter 2014 | ecosystem: Environmental > Terrestrial > Soil > Agricultural land | place: USA: Georgia...
GCGACGATGGTGCAGTAGCCGTGTTCCTTCACACATGCGTCGACGCGGGCGAGGAAGGCTGCTTCGTCGAAGGTGATCTCCGGAAACAGGATCACGTGCGGATCGCGGGCACCGTTGTCGGCGGCCAGGCCGCCGGCAGCGGCTGTCCAGCCGGCGTGCCGGCCCATCACTTCGAGAATGAAAACCTTGGTGGAAGTGGCGCACATGCTGGCCAGATCGAAGCTCGCCTCGCGCATGGACACGGCCGTGTACTTCGCCACCGAACCGAAGCCGGGCGAGCAATCGGTATGCGGCAGATCGTTGTCCATGGTCTTGGGGATGTGAATGGCCTGGATCGGAAAGCCCATGCTCTCGGCCAGCTGACTGACCTTGAGGCAGGTGTCGGCGGAATCGCCGCCACCGTTGTAGAGGAAATAACCGATGTCATGTGCCTTGAACACCTCGATCAGGCGTTCGTACTGGGCGCGATTCTCCTCCAGCCCCTTGAGCTTGTAGCGCGCGGAACCGAACGCGCCGGCCGGCGTCTGGCGCAGGGCGGCGATGGCGCCGGCGGATTCGGCACTGGTATCGATCAGATCCTCGGTCAGTGCGCCGATGATACCGTTGCGTCCGGCATACACCTTGTTGATTGTCTCAGGATGCGCGCGCGCGGTCTCGATGACGCCGGCGGCGGAAGCATTGATCGCGGCCGTGACCCCGCCGCTCTGAGCATAAAAGGCGTTTCTTGCGGACATATCCATGCGTTCGGAAAGGGCGATTGCGGCCAAGGATACCGAAGTTGTTCCGTGAGCGGAAATTGACTCGGCAGAAATCAGTCAGTACCTTCAACGGGTGCCCTGTCGCGCATATAAGCCTGTGGATTGCATGGCTGTTGCTGTTTTCGGCGGCCATCTGATGGCTCCATGCGGATGAGCGCCGATGCTGGCGTTCGGCGTGCATGAATGGCCATGCGGTGCAGTTGCTCCGCAGCAAGAACGTGCGGCGGGACATGTGCCGTTTTCCATGCAGCATTTTGTCCGGCAAGCGGTTCTGTACATTTGGTTTCAGTTGGCAATTCCATCTCCGGGGGTTGATATGTTGAGAATCGTGCTGCTGGGTGCACCCGGTACCGGCAAGGGTACACAAAGCGAAAAACTGGTAGCCGAATATGGAGTGCCGCAGGTTTCCACCGGTGACCTGCTGCGCCAGGCGGTGGCCGATCGCAGCGAACTCGGCTTGCAGGCCAAGTCGGCCATGGATGCCGGCGAACTGGTGTCCGACGACATTGTCATCGGCATGATCCGCGAGCGCCTGGAACAGTCCGATACCGCAAACGGCTTCATTCTGGATGGTTTCCCGCGCAGTCAGACACAGGCCGGCGCGCTGGATGAATTGCTGGCGGAAGTCGAGCGCCCGCTGCAGCGCGTGGTGCATCTGCAGGTGGACGACGAGGAAATCGTGGGGCGCCTGATGGCGCGTGGCCGTGCGGACGACACCGAACAGACCATCCGCAATCGGCTGCAGGTGTTCCGCCGGCAGACCGAGCCGCTGGTCGAGTATTACGAGCAACAGGGTCTGCTGCGCACTGTCGTCGGCGTGGGCGACATCGACGACATTCACGAACGCATCAAGGCGGCACTGGCCTGAAATAGTTGCCCGGCGGTCGACTGTCCCGATTGCACTTTCGCTGCCCGGCTGTGTCGGCAAGCGGGCGTCACACGATCGGATCAGGCGTCATGTGAAGCGACGCTTGCCAGTCTCGCCTGCGCACCCTTGCCGATCACCTGTTGCCGGCCCTCGACGACATCCAGAATGGCGCAGCCGGCAGCATCCGCGCGCCAGCCATGCAGCACGCGCAGATCGCGCGCACCGGTGACCATCTGCTCCAGCTCCTTGCGCCGTGCCAGCGTGGGTGCGGGGATGCCGCTGTGTTCGGCGCAGATCGCGAGTGCGCGGCGGGCCTGTTTGCAGAGTCTTTTCTGTGCGTCATCCAGCGGTTGGTAATCCGGCGCCAGCGGCTGTGCCGGACGTTGCCCACCACGTACAACACAATCCAGCAGCGCCGCGCCGTGTCGCCGCGCCGTTTTCGGTGCCAAAGCCCGTATCGCCTCGAGTTGTTGCTGTGACTGCGGCTGGGTTCGGGCGATCTCCAGCAGTGCATCATCCGGCAGAATCCACTTGCGTGGCCGATCCGCCTGCATGGCGGTGCGCTCGCGCCAGTCGGCCAGCTCGGCCAGCACCTGCTGCGCGCGCGGCTCCAGGTGGTGCCAGGCACGCACGCGCTGCCAGGCGTTCGCCGGCGCACTGTGCTGTTGCTGCGCCGCCGTCAACGTCTGGCTGTCCGCCTGCACCCAGGCCAGGCGGCCGCGCGCGTGCAGTTGCTGTTGCAGCAGGGGATAGCACACGGCCAGCCAGCGCACGTCATCGGCGGCGTAGGTCAGCACCTGTGCGGGCAGGGGGCGACGCAACCAGTTGGTGCGTGTATGGGCCTTTGCCAGCTTGACTCCGGTCAGCTCCTGCACCAGCCCGGCGTAGCCGATCTGATCACCCAGACCGGACAGCGCGGCCGCGATCTGTGTATCGAACAACGGCGCGGGCATGACTGCCAGCGTCTGATAAAGCACCTCGATATCCTGATCTGCGGCGTGAAACACCTTGAGCGGTCCGCTGTCGCTGACAAGCATTTTCAGCGGCGTGGTATCGTCGATCGCGAGCATGTCGATGAGGCCGATTTCATGTGCATCGGCGATCTGCAGCAGGCTCAGTTGCGGATAGTAGGTACGCTCGCGCTGAAACTCCGTGTCGACGGTGATCCAGGGGGCTGCACACATGCGCTCGACGAACGCAGCGAGCTGCTCGTCATCGACAATGATTGCGACCTGCTGCGGTGGCTCCGGTATCATGCCGCTGGTATTTTCTTGATCAGGTTCGTTCATGCCCTATGTAAGGTTGATCCTTGATTTGCTGCTGCTGCGACGTGGCCCGCAGGACATGCCGGCCGGCACGACGTTCCTGTACGGTGCGGCCATCGCCTATTGTAGCGCGGAATTCATTCGCTCCTTCATGGTGGGCATGGCCGGGCATGCCGTATTGCATGCCCTGATCGTCACCCTGGCGCTGGCTGTTTATGTCTGGTTGCTGCTCAACTGGCGCGGTCACGTCAACCGCGTGCCGCAGACGCTGTCCGCCATGTACTGCGCCAATGCCGCCATCGTGGTATTGCTGATGGGGCCGACACCGCAGATTGCCGAATTCATTGCTGCAGTGGCGCAGGCCGGCCCGGACGGCCAGTTGCCCGATCCGCCGTTGTTCGCAACCCTCGTTTTTCTTGTCATCGGCTGCTGGGGCATCGCCGTATCGGCGCATATCTACCGGCACGCCCTGCAGTGCCATTTTGCTCTGGGGCTGCTGGCCGAAATCGGTTTCGACTTCCTGCTGTTCTTCTTCGTCACGGCCCTGTTCGAATAAGCCGGCAGCGCGGAGTACTTCATGCATATTCACATTCTCGGTATCGGCGGCACCTTCATGGCCGGTGTCGCACTGCTGGCGCGTGCCGCCGGGCATCGGGTGACGGGTTCGGATGCCGGCCTGTATCCGCCCATGAGCACGCAGCTGGCCAAAGCCGGCATTGATGTCCTGGACGGCTACGAGCCGGCACATCTGCAGCCGGCACCGGATCAGGTGGTGGTCGGCAATGCCATGAGCCGGGGCAATGCCTGCGTGGAATACGTGCTGGATGCCGGCCTGGCATACGTCTCCGGGCCGCAGTGGCTGGCGGAAAACATCCTTCCCGGACGCCACGTGCTGGCGGTGGCCGGCACGCACGGCAAGACCACCACGGCAAGCATGCTGGCGCACATCCTGGAACATGCCGGGCTGGCGCCCGGGTTTCTGATCGGCGGCATACCGACCGATTTCGGCTGCTCTGCGGCGCCGGGCGCCGGGCGCTGTTTCGTGGTCGAGGCGGATGAATACGACACCGCCTTTTTCGACAAGCGCTCGAAGTTTGTCCATTACCGGCCGCGCACCCTGGTGCTGAACAATCTGGAATATGATCATGCCGACATCTTCCCTGATCTGGCATCCATCAGGCGTCAATTCCATCATCTGGTGCGCACGGTGCCGGGCACGGGCCGCATCGTGCACAATGCCGCCGACAGCGATCTGGGAGCCGTTTTGAACGAAGAATGCTGGACGCCCACCGTGCCGTTTCACAGTGAGGGCGGCTGGCAGGCGCGCCCGCTGGTGGACGACTACAGTGCGCTGGCGATTCGCCGCGACACGCAGCTGATCGGCGAGCTGCACTGGGCGCAACGCGGCCCCCACAACCAGGCCAATGCGCTGGCGGCGCTCGCCGCCGCCGAGGCCGTGGGCGTGACGCCGGCGCAGGGCGTCGAGGCTCTGGCCGAGTTCGGTGGCGTCAAGCGGCGCCTGGAACTGCGTGGCCGACCAGCCGGCATCGCGGTCTATGATGACTTCGCGCACCACCCGACGGCGATTGAACAGACCCTGGCAGGGCTGCGTTCAAGCAGCGCAACCGGGCGCTTGCTGGCGGTGTTCGAAGCCCGCTCCAACACCATGAAGGCCGGTGTGCACGGCGACCGGCTGGCAGCGAGCTTTGCCGCGGCCGACCGGGTATTCATGCTCGACAGCGGTTTGCAGTGGAATGTGCGCGACACGCTTGCACCACTAGGAGCAAGACTGGCGACGGCACCGCATGTCGCCGCGCTGGTGGAGCTGGTGGCGACGCAGGCTGTGGCCGGTGACACCGTCGTGATCATGAGCAACGGCGGCTTCGGCGGCTTTCACGACCAGCTGCTTGCCACCTTGGCGGCGCGGGCGTGAACTGCCGTTGTCCGGGCGAATTATTCCGGCTGTTTGCCATCCGCTCCCTGTGGAGCCCGTGGTGATGACAGGGATGAGTCGAGCAGTGCGTCGGGCAATTTCGACTTATCGCCTTCATGCAGATAAAGATTGGACACGGGCAGGGTCAGATCACAGCCGTGCTTGCGGGCAATATCAACGATCGACAGCAGAATCTCTTCCTTGACGCGCATGAAATCGGTATACGGCAGGAAGTCGCCGCCGGCTTCGGTTTGCACCCACGCGTAGATATACAGTTTCACCGCGTTGTCGCCGAAGCCGTCGAAGTGGAACATGTAATAACTCAAATCCGTGCGCTGGCGCAGCAAATCATTGCCCTCGTTCACGACCGCCCGCACCTTGTCGACATTCTGATAACGCAGCAGGATGTGCTCCGATATGGCGCGGTGCGTCAAGCGTGAGTGGTTGATCATGTTCGACGTGTTGAATATCGAATTGGGCACGTAGAACGGCTTGCCGTCCCAGCCCAGCAGCCGTGTCGAGCGCCAGCCGATCTGCTGGACGGTACCGGCCAGATTGCTGCCGGGGAAGACGATGTCCTCGCCGATCTTGAAGATGCGACTGGCATAAATGGTCAGGCCACCAAACAGGTTGGCGACCAGATTCTGCGCGGCAAAACCGACCGCAATGCCGGCCGCGCCGCCGAAGGCCAGCAGGCTGGCGAGCGAAACGCCCACCTGCTGCAGAATGGAAATGATCGTGAACACGACGATAACGGCCCAGATCAACTTGCCGATGGCATCCACCGCGGTACGGTCAATGACTTCCTCGGCGCTTTGCGCACGCAACAGGTAATTGTCCTGCACCCGGCTCACCAGACGCAGGAGGAACCAGGCCAGCAACAAGGCAAACAGTATGCCCGGCAGATGATTGAACGCCTGATGGATTATTCTCGGGCCCGTGCCGGCGGGCAGCAACTCCTGCTTGACCAGCAGCAGACCCAGCAGCCAGATCAGGGCGCGCACCGGTGCGCTCGCCGCCGACAGCAGTGCGTGCCGCCACATGTGCTTGGCAGGCTCCAGGTGGCGCAGACGCATGGCCAGCAGCCAGCGCAGCAGCTGGTTGATGACGATTACGCCGACGATGACTGCGGCGAGGAAAATCCATGGGCCCATGCCTGAAAACTGATCCATTGCTCACTCCGATGTATCTCCGCGCCCAGAGGCGGCAGATCCGCGTCGGCCGGGTTTGCGTATTGCTGTCGGGAATGCCGGCGCGAATTATAACTTCAGGCGGCAGGATGTGCATTTCCCGCAGCCACCGGAGGCCCGGCCGCCCGGCGTGGATCGGGCTGCTGCATTGCACATTGCGCTTATTGCCGACACCCTGTCCGGCGTTGATGAAGCAGAAAGGTTGACGTGCTTGCGGGATTGAAGACAATCGAGCGGCCATGACGAGGTTACTGCCGCGAAACCGGGTGCTGCGCTGGACATTGATCTGTCTGATAATCATCAGCCTGTTGTCCGTGCTGGCACTCTGGTCCTGGGGGCGTTTCGCGCGCAGCGCCCAGGGCGAGCCGTCCCATGCACTGCCGGTCGCAAGCGCCGCCACGACTCTGGATCGGCTGGTGCAGCCCCTGCTCGACAGGCACGATGACGACAGCAGCGGTGCCGCCTTTCTGGGCGATCCCGAACTGGCGCTGAAAGCCCGTGTGCTGACCGCGCGCAAGGCCGAGCGCAGTCTCGATGTGCAGTACTACATCTGGAGCCACGACACCACCGGCCAGCTGCTGCAACATGAACTGATGAATGCGGCGGATCGCGGTGTGCGCGTGCGCATGCTGATTGACGACGTCAACCTGGCCGGACGCGATGATGAGCTGCTGGCCATGGCGGCGCACCCGAAAGTGGAAATCCGCTTGTTCAACCCGGCTCGCAACCGGGACAGCACCATTCGCCGGGCGGTGGAAATGGGCCTGCGGTTCATCGGTTTCAACCGCCGCATGCACAACAAGGCATGGATTGCCGACAACCGCATGGCCATCGTCGGCGGACGCAATATCGCGGATCACTATTTCGGTGCCGACGACGAAACCAATTACCGCGACACCGATCTGTTGCTGATCGGCCCCGCGGTGGCGCAGACCAGCAGCATCTTCGACGAATTCTGGAATTCCACCGAGGTCATTCCCCTGCGTGCCTTGCACGAAGAAGGCTCGCGCTGGTCGCGCGCCAAGCTGAAAAGACGGCGCCGGCAGTGGCTGGAGAATGCGCGCGCCACGGACTGGGTCAGCGCGGTCGACGAGCACGATGATCTGCAGGACAAGCTGCTCGGCGACGAGCTGGTACTCCACTGGTCGCCCAGCATACGGGTGCTGTCCGATCCGCCCAAGAAAGCGGCGCCACTGGCCAATCAGCGCGATCGTGCCGGCTGGTTGATGTATGACGTAATGGCGCTGTTGTATTCGACCAAGCATCGCAGCTGGCTCATCTCGCCGTATTTCGTACCCGGCAGCAATGGCACCCTGCTGCTCGCCGGCCAGGTGCGGCGCGCCATGACCGTGCGCGTGCTCACTAATTCGCTGGCGGCCACCAACGTGCCGATGGTGCATGCCGGCTACGCCCGCTATCGCAAGCAATTGCTCGCCCAGGGCGTGGAGCTGTATGAGCTGAAACCCGGCGATGATGATCCGGATCGGGAATTGATCCCCTCCAGCCGCTCCACGCTGCACTCCAAGGCCTTTGTCATCGACGGCAGGCGCGGTTTCGTCGGCTCGTTCAATCTGGATCCACGCTCGGCGCAGCTGAATACGGAAATGGGCGTCATGTTCGACGACCCGGGACTGGCGCAGGAATTGACCCGTTACTTCCGCGACAGCATACGGCCGGAAAATGCCTGGCATGTGATCCTGACCGATGACGATGAATTGCGCTGGCTCGGCACCAAGGGCTTCACCTGGGAACAGGAGCCGGAAACCGGCCTTGGCTTGCGTGTTCTGGTGCGGCTGCTGGGGCTATTGCCGATCGAGTCGCAGCTGTAGCGCGCGGCGGCCAGCAAGCCGCCGGCACAGGCTGGGGTTATGGCCGAGCCCGCATCAGAATTTTTCCTGGACGATATTGCGGCCGTCAACGCCCAGGTTGTACAGCTGCTCCTTGACGGCGTTCATCATGGGCCGCGGCCCGCAGAGATAGATGTAACCATTCACGTCAATACCGCAGTCCTCGAGGAACTCTGCCGTGATGCGGCCGTTCGCATGACCTTCCGCCTGCTGCTCGAGAATATTGATGAAGCGCTCGCCCAGCAGCGTCCGGAATTCGTCCTGCAGAATGATGTCGTCCCGGCTCCTGTTGGCGAAGATCAGCTTGTTGTCGCCCAGAGCGTCACGGCTGGCAAGCTCCCGGATGATGGAAATGAACGGCGTCACGCCGGCACCGCCGGCAATGAAACTGCCCTCGCCACGGTAGTGTATGGCGCCGAAGACATCGGCAAGAATCAGCTCGTCGCCCTCCTGCAGGGACGCCAGCTCTTTCGTCACCCCATCGTGATCGGGATACGACTTGATCATGAACTCGAGATAGTCATCCGATGGCAGACAGACAAATGTGAATGGTCGCCCCGCGTCCTCCCAACCGGGCTTGTTGATCGACACCTCGGTGGCCTGGCCGGGCGTGAACTCGAAACCGGCCGGCTTCTCCACATAAATGTTCAGCACATCATGTGTTTCATGCACGATTTCTGTAATACGGACGGTATTTGCCATCTTGAGATCCTGCCGCGATGGCGGCTGTAGTGGCTTGACCTGCGACCGGATTATGGCACCGGCCGCTGCACCCCACTCTATACGCGTCCGCCCGTATGCAGTCAAGGGGCAAGCAGCGCTGTTCAACCGCTGCACGGTTGTCGAACCGGCATTTTTTTCACAGGTTCGAATACTTCAACATGCCAGGCAAAAAAACCGGCGCTTTGGCCGGCTTTGTTTGGTGCGCCCGACAGGATTCGAACCTGTGACCTTCGGCTTCGGAGGCCGACGCTCTATCCAGCTGAGCTACGGGCGCAAATCAAGTTGTCTTCGATGCGACACAGTGCCGAATTATACCAGTGGCTCTTGCGAGCCACCGACGCTCATTTCGCCCTGACCGGGCGAAATCCCTGCCTTCAAGCACAGCTTGAAGGCGCTCGCAGGGCGAAAGCGGTGCTTTCGCCGGGCACCTGCTCGCCCAGCTGAGCTACGGGCGCCAATAATTTATCTTCGATCCGGTACGGTGCCGAATTATACCAGCGGCTCTTGCGAGCCGCCGACGCTCATTTCGCCCTGGCCGGGCGAAATCCCTGCCTTCAAGCACAGCTTGAAGGCGCTCGCAGGGCGAAAGCGGTGCTTTCGCCGAGCACCTGCTCGCCCAGCTGAGCTACGGGCGCAAATCAAGTTGTCTTCGATCCGGCATTGTGCCAGGTTCTGCCAGCGGCCCTGCGGGCCACCGACGCTCGTTTCGCCGCTGGTCTGTCTGGCCGGTCGAATTTCGTCGTGCTGCGAAACGCAAGGATACGCTTGCCGGATGGCCGCGTCCATGGTGCCGGGGTTTTTCCTGCAGCCGGCCATATTACAGGGCTCCGGATTCGTGGAATTTTCCGTTATACTGTGCGCGGATTGTCATCTGGTTTCATTGTCACGCCGATTGAACGGCGATAGCCGGTTGTGAGTTTCTATGAACGCAGAAGAAGACCAAGTATTCTTGAAGACCTTTGGCATTGTCATGCTCGTGTTGGGGGCAATTGCCGTTTTCTCCTTCTTTGCGGCCTACTTTGTCGGTGTGGTAACGAGCAGCGATGGGCATCCGGAGCAGGCCATGCTGGCGCAGAAGCGTACGCAGCCGGCGTACCAGGTGATTACGGATGTCGACGCGGCCAGCGAGACCGACACTGAGGAAGAGGCATCCGGCGAACAGGCCAAGTCCGGCGAAGAGGTGTTCGAATCCCTCTGCAGTTCCTGCCACGTCTCGGGTACCGCGGGCGCGCCCGAGGTGTCGGATCCGGACGAATGGGAACAGCGCCTGGCGGAAAGAGGCATCGACACGTTGCATGAGCATGCCATCGAAGGCTTCAATGCCATGCCGCCACGCGGTGGCGACTCGAGCCTGTCCGACGACGAAGTGACGGATGCCGTCGAGTTCATGCTGGACAAGGCCGGCGTGGATTATTGATCCGAGCACCGAGACAGATGTCGCCGGCGTGTCTGCATGACATCCGGCCGGCAGCGGCAATCCTCTGATTCATTCGGAGCGTCCCTGGAACAAGCCGCATGACGACACTGCCGATGTCCGAATCCCGCCGGCGCTGGATTCTGGCGGGGCTCATGGCGACCATGATGCTGGCCGCCATGGATATCACCATCGTGGCAACCGCAGTGCCGCAGATTGTGGCGGATCTGGGTGGATTCTCGCTGTTCACCTGGGTGTTTTCCATTTATCTGCTGACGCAGACGGTGACCATCCCCATCTACGGCAAGCTGGCCGATCTGCATGGCCGCAAGCCGGTGCTGATCGGCGGCGTGCTGATCTTCCTGGCCGGTTCGGCTGCCTGTGCTTTCGCGTGGAACATGGTGGCGCTGATCGTGTTCCGCGGCCTGCAGGGGCTGGGTGCGGGGTCCATCATGGCCACCGTCAACACACTCGCGGCGGATCTCTACACGCTGCGCGAGCGGGCCCGCATCCAGGGCTGGCTGTCGAGTGTCTGGGCGGTGTCGGCAATCGTCGGGCCGACGCTGGGCGGCACCTTCGCCGAATACGTCTCCTGGCACTGGATCTTTCTGGTCAACCTGCCGGTGGGCGCGGCTGCCATTGCGCTCATCGGCACGCTATTGCATGAGCAGGTGGAGCGGCAATCACACCGCCTCGATCTGGCCGGCTCCGCGCTGGTGCTACTGACCGTCGGTCTGCTGATCTTCGGGTTCATGCAGGGCGGCCGTGTGTGGCCGTGGCTGTCGCCCGCAAGTCTTGCCATCTTTGCCGCGGCTGTGGCCCTGACGATCGTGACTCTGCTTGTGGAGCGGCGTGCCGCCGAGCCCATCATGCCGGGCTGGTTGTGGCGCGACCGGGCACTGGCCGGTTCCTGTCTCGCCATGGTCGGCCTCGGTGGCGCGCTCATGGGGCCGAATGCCTATCTGCCGACCTATGGTCAGGCCGTCATTGGTCTGGGTGCGGTGGCAGCGGGTCTGGTGCTGGCCAGCATGAGTTTCGGTTGGCCCACGGCGTCGGCCTATTCCGGGCGGCTCTATCTGCGCATCGGCTTTCGCAACACGGGCCTGATCGGCGCCATTGTTCTGGTCTGCGCCACCAGCGGCTTTCTGCTGCTGCCGGAGCCCGCGCCGGTGTGGGCGCTGGTGCTGGATCAGGCCATGCTGGGCGCGGGTTTCGGCCTCATTTCGACACCGCTGCTGGTCGGCGCGCAGAATGCCGTCGGCTGGAGCCAGCGCGGCGTGGTCACCGGCGGCAACATCTTTTCCCGCTATTTGGGCCAGAGTATCGGCGCGGCACTGTACGGCGCTCTGTTCAACGCCGGTATCGCCGGGCGGCTGGCGCAGGCGCCGGCTGCCGTACAGGAACACCTGCCGGGCAGCATCAACGATGTGATCGAAGCCCTGAATACCGTCGAGGCCGGCAGTGCGGCCGCGTCCTACCTGCGCCGCACGGTGGCGCTGGCGACGCAGCAGGTTTATCTGGGCATTCTGGTCATCGCGCTGCTGACGCTGCTCGTCATTGTCTGCATGCCGCGATCCATGCCGTCACTGAGCAGCGACTGAGCACGTCTGCTCAGCCAGATCCCGGCCAGTAGTGGCTGTCCGGCAGATCGCGCGGGCCGAAGATGGCCTGACCGACACGCACCACGGTGGCGCCTTCCTCGATGGCGGTCTCGAAATCGCCCGACATGCCCATGGACAGCTCCTCGAGTGACACGCCGGCGGGCGCTTCCTGGCGCAGCCGGTCGCGCAGCTCGCGCATGCGCACGAAACACTGGCGCACACGCTCGGTATCGCTGCTGAAGATGGCCAGCGTCATCAGGCCGCGCACGCGCAGGGCGCTGAATTGCGGCAGCTGGCGGATGAAGTCAGCCGCGTCCGCCGGCGCCAGGCCGAATTTCTGCGGCTCGTCGGAGCTGTTGATCTGCACGAACACATCCAGCGACCGGCCTTCCTTCTGCAGGCGGCGATCCAGCGTCTCGGCCACGCGCAGCCGGTCCAGCGCCTGGAATTCATGCGCAAAGCGCGCCACGTACTTGGCCTTGTTGGTCTGCAGGTGGCCAATCACCGACCAGCGCAGATCGGTCAGGTCGGCCAGGGCCTCGGCCTTGCGCCGCGCTTCCTGCACCTTGTTCTCGCCCAGTTCGCGACAGCCCGCGGCATAGGCCATGCGCAGCACATCGTTGCCCTTGGTCTTGCTGACCGGCAGCAGACGCACGGCGGACGGATCGCGTCCGGCCTGTTCGCAAGCATGATCGATGCGTTGCCGTATCGTGCGCAGATTGGCGGCAAGAGTCTGTGGCGTGATCTGCGGGGCGTTTTCAGTCGCTTCCGGTATGTCTGTCTCGTTCATGCCTTACAGGATAACCCCGGCAGTATGCACAGGCTAGTTGGCGCCGGTTGTCCGCGGATGCTTCAGGCCTGCTATTCTGGCAGCAGTGTTCAAGCACTGCCTGTGCCGCGGACGCGGCTGGCACGGCGTTCCGGTCAACCCATCTGAGAGTGTGTTCATGGATGACGAAGAACTGACCCTGTTTCGCGACACGCTGGACCGCTTCATCCAGGATCGTGTCCTGCCGTCCCACCATGAGTGGGAAGCAGGTGGCATGTTCCCCCGTAGCCTGTGGAACGAAATGGGCGAGCAGGGCTTTCTCGCCGTTGACGTGCCCGATGCGTACGGCGGTTTCGGCGCCAATTTCCGCTTTGCCATGGCGGTCCTTGAAGCCTTCGGCAGCGCCAACTGCAACGGCATCGCCACAAGTCTGGCGGTGCACTCCGACATCATCGCCCACTACGTGGTCAACCACGGCACGGACGCACAGAAGGAGTACTACCTGCCGCGCATGATCAGTGGCGACTGCGTCGGCGCCATCGGCATGACCGAGCCGGGCGCCGGCAGCGACCTGCAGGGCATCCGCACCACTGCCCGCAGGGACGGCGACGATTACATCATCAACGGCAGCAAGACCTTCATCACCAACGGCCAGCACTGCGACCTGGTGGTGCTGGTGGCGCGCACGCGCCCCGATGTCGCCGGTTCCAAGGGCACGACGCTGTTTCTGGTCGATGCCGATGCGCCGGGTTTTCGGCGCGGCCGCAATCTGGACAAGATCGGCCTGCATTCCAGCGATACCTCGGAGCTGTTCTTCGACGACATGCGCGTGCCGGCCAGTGCGGTGCTCGGCGAAGTCGATAACGGCTTCGGCATACTCATGGGCGAGCTGGCGCGTGAGCGGTTGGCGCTGGCCGTGGGCGCGCTGGCTTCGACCGAAGGCGTGCTGGAAGAGACCGTGGCCTACGTCAAGGAGCGCCAGGCCTTCGGCCAGCCGATCGCGGCGTTCCAGAACACGCGCTACACGCTGGCAGATCTGGCCACCGATGTGCGCGTGCACCGCGCCTTCATCGACCAGTGCTGTCAGCAGTTCATGGACGGCACGCTGGACGTGGCCACCGTCAGCATGGCCAAGCTGGCCACCACCGAAATGCAGAAACGCGTCATCGACAGCTGCCTGCAGTTGCACGGCGGTAACGGCTACATGCGCGAGTACACCGTGGCGCGCGCCTACGTCGATGCGCGCGTGCAGCGCATCTACGGCGGCACTTCCGAGATCATGAAGGAGCTGATCAGTCGCAGTGTGCTGAAATAACGGGCCGGGCGCTCAGGCCAGGTGAATGCGCGCTGCGCCCGCTTTCAGCTGGCCGATGCGCGTCGCGAGGCTGCAGCCGCTGGTGTGCAGCAGTGCCAATACCTCATCGGCGGCATCCGGGCTGCAGGCGATCAGCAGACCACCGGAAGTCTGCGGGTCCGTCACCAGTGCCTGCGCGTCGGCCGGCAGATTCGCGTCCAGTGCCACTTCGTCACGGCAGGCTGCCCAGTTGCGTCCGGAGGCGCCGGTGACATGGCCGGCAGCCGCCAGTGCGCGCACTTTGGGCAGCCACGGCAGATCGTCGAAACGCAGGCGCGCCGCCAGTCCGGCACTGCGGCACAGCTCCAGCGCATGGCCGAGCAGGCCGAAGCCGGTGACATCGGTCATGGCATGCACGCCGTCAAGCTGCGCCAGCCGGCTGCCGGCGCGGTTGAGCTGTGTGGTGCTGTCGAGCAGGCCGCGATAAGCGTCGTCGGACAGCGCATTCTGTTTCAGCGCCGCTGATAGCACGCCGACGCCGAGTCCCTTGCTCAGGATCAGGACATCGCCGGCGTGCGCCCCGTCATTGCGCTTGATGTGATCCGGATGCGCGATGCCCATGGCGGCGAGGCCGTAGATCGGCTCCACCGAATCGATGGAATGGCCGCCGGCGACGGGAATGCCCGCCTGCGCACAGACCGCGCTGCCGCCGGCGAGAATGGCGCTGATGGTGGCATCCGGCAACTGCTGCAGCGGCATGCCGACCAGCGCCAGCGCCATGATGGGTGCGCCACCCATGGCGTAGATGTCCGACAATGCATTGGCGGCGGCGATGCGGCCGAAATCATGCGGCTCGTCGACGATGGGCATGAAGAAGTCGGTGGTGGCGATCAGGGCCTGGTCGTCGTTGAGGCGGTGGACGGCAGCATCATCGGCGCCTTGATTGCCGACCAGCAGGTCGGGAAAGTCACCGTCCGGAACCGTGCCCTGAAGCAGTCGGGCGAGCACGTCGGGGGCGATCTTGCAGCCGCAGCCGCCGCCGTGCGACAGGCTGGTCAGACGCGGGGTTTCGGATGGGGTCATGCGCTTGCTCCAATGCGTTCCAGCAGGCATTGCGCCTGTGCCGTGTCGTCTGCCGCAGTCGGGTCATAATCGAATGACTCGGCCTGCGGCAGATGCACATAATGGCTGTGACTGCTGCGTTGGTAGGCCGGGTCGTAGTGCTGCTCGACCAGCTCGCGGAACAGCTCGGCGCGGCGATCCTCGTCGATCATGCGCTGCCACGCCTCGACCGTGCGGCGGCTGTGCAGACCGATCAGGCGCTGCAACGTCGCCTTGAAGGCATCGGGCGCATCGAACAGATGCCGGTAATCCTGCAGCAGAAAACCGATGCGATGCGACAGGCTGGCGCACACCTTGATGCAGTGCGCGGCGTGCAGGGCCTGCAGCAGTTCCGTGGGCAGATCCAGCCGCCCGATGCGCCGGCTTTCCGCTTCGGTGAATACGGGCCGGGCCGGATCCAGCGTCTGCAGTGCCTGCAGCAGTTGCGTCTCGAAACCGCGCTGGCCGGGCTGTGGCGTGCCGGGCAGATTGCCGAGCAGCGAGCCGCGATGGCGGGCGATGCCCTCCAGATCCAGTATCTGCGCGCCGGCGCGTTCGAGCGCATGCAGCAGGCGCGTCTTGCCGGAGCCGGTCGGCCCGGCAAGGACGATGAAATCGAACTGTGCCGGCCGCGTCTGCAGCTCCGCCATGACATGGTGGCGCCAGCGCTTGTAGCCACCTTCCAGCTGCCGCGCGCGCCAGCCGATCAGATTGAACCAGTCGGTCATGGCGGCGGAGCGCTTGCCGCCGCGCCAGCAGTAGATCAGCGGCCGCCAGCCGCGTGGCTTGTCGGCGAACAGTATTTCCACATGGTCGGCGATATGGCGCGCCGCCAGCGCCGCGCCCAGGCGCGTGGCGCGGAAGGCGGATTCCTGCTTGTAGAGATAGCCGATGCGTGCGCGTTCTTCATCGTCGAGCACCGGCGCATTGATGGCGCCGGGAATGTGGTCATCGGCATATTCGGCCGGTGTGCGCACGTCGATGATGTCATCGCAGGCATGCATGGCCTCCAGCGTGCACGCGCGGTGATTGGCGACGGAAACTGATTGCGTCATGGCCGATATTCTAAGCCAGGTTGTCCAGCAGGCGGCGACTGCAAGGGCCGCTGCCGGTGGCGTCAGAACTCCGCCGGCAGGCGCACCAGCGTTGCGCCCCAGGACAGGCCGACGCCGAAACCCACCAGCATGACGTAGGCGGGTGTCTGCAGCAGGCCGTCGCGGCGCGCCATGGTCAGCGCGATGGGAATGCTGCTCGATACTGTGTTACCGACATCTTCCATGCAGGTGATGAAACGCTCCGGCGGCAGGCCGAGCCGCTCGCGTATGCCCTGCAGGACCTTGGCGCTGGCCTGGTGCGGAACCACCGCATCCAGCTCATCCAGCGTGATGCCGGCGCGTTCGCACAGTGTCGTCACTGCGGGCGGCACCTCGCGCAGCGAGAATTCCACGATCGCCTTGCCGTTCATGTAAATGTTGCGCGGCGAACGGCGATTGCCGAAGCGATCCGAGTATTCGTCCGGCGGCTGCGCGCCGAACGGACGGCGCATGCCGCCCATGGGCACGATCAGATCCTTGCCGCCGCTGCCGTCGGTGCCGTAGACGAACGGGCCGATGGCGGGCTGTTCCGCAGTCGCCGTCACCACGGTGGCGGTGGCACCGTCGCTGAACAGGGCGCGCACGCTCTTGTCATCCGGATTGATGAACTTGCTGTAAGTATCTGCAGTGATCAGCAGCAACCGCTGTGCCTGCCCGGTCTCGATCAGCCCCTTGGCCAGGCCGAGACCGTAGATATAACCGGAACAGCCGAGGTTGACGTCCAGTGCACCGGCGCTTTGTGGCAGATCCAGGCGCTGCTGCATCAGACACGCAGTGGTGGGCAGAAAATAATCCGGTGTCTGCGTGCAGAACAGCAGAAAGTCGAAATCGCCGGGGCTCCAGCGTCCGCGCGCGAACAGATTCTGTGCCGCCTGAACGGCGATATCAGAAGCTGTTTCCCCGTTGTCGGCAAGATGACGAGTGTGAATGCCTGTGCGCCGGGCAAGCTTGTTCGGTGCCCAGTGCGGGTGGGTTTGCGCCAGTTGCGCAATGGTTTCGGTGCGGCTGGGCAGGATGTACTCGATCGCTTCTACGGCGGCATGCATGGCGGCCATCTATCTGTATCTCTTTGCTTTCAAAGGCATGATAAACCCTGGCCCACGCATGCACAGGCGCTGCCCCCGGACACCGCAACAAGATCATGATCAGATGCGTTCGGGCTGCATGGGTCAATATGGCTCCAAAGCATACCGTTATTACCTGTCCGTCGTACACAGTGATGATGATTTGCCTGTCAATCTGGCGTTCATGATCGAACATGACAAAGGCGGCGCATGCACCGCTGCCGGCGCCAGCACGCAGCGCCCCATTCGCGTTACGCTGGCGGTTCATGCTGAAAACAATGGAGTCCGCCATGCGGCTGCAAGGTTCATGTCATTGCGGAACAGTGCAATTTACCTGCGACACGGTAGCGCCATACCCCTACATGCAATGTTATTGCAGTATCTGCCGCAAGACTGCCGGGGCGGGCGGCCATGCCGTCAATCTGCATGCAGACGCCACTTCGCTGCAGGTGACTGGCGAGCAAGCCATCACCGTATACCGAGCTTGGCTGGATCACCCGCAGCGCACAAAGCGCAGTGACGGCGAGCGGCGCTTCTGCAGTCACTGTGGCACGCCGCTGTGGGTGTGGGATCCGCGCTGGCCGGAGTTGATGCACCCATTCGCCGCCGCAATCGACACACCCTTGCCGCAGCCACCAGCGCGCAACCACATCATGCTGGCATACAAACCGGATTGGGTGCCCCTGTGTGTCGACGAACAGGATCGCCGTTTCGATACATACCCGGACGAATCCCTGCACGCCTGGCACCAGCGCCATGGCCTGCTGGACGACCCGAATGCATGAGCCCATGTCCGCAACACCGGATCAATCGACATGGGTAGCGGCGCGGTAGGTCGCACTCGGCAAAGCCGAGGGCGACGTGACAACGTCGGACGTGCCACCAACAAAGCAATCCGGTGGCGCGCGGCGGAATGTCGGCCACGGCCGTTGGCCGTGTCCGACCCACCCGAAAACTGACACCCCGGTAGGTCGCACTCGGCAAAGCCGAGGGCGACGTGACAACGCCGAACGCACCACCAACAGAGCAATCCGGTGGCGCACATTGGAATGTCGGCCACGGCCGTTGGCCGTGTCCGACCCACCCGAAAACTGACACCTCGGTAGGTCGCACTCGGCAAAGCCGAGGGCGACGTGACAACGCCGAACGCACCACCAACAGCGCAATCCGGTGGCGCACGTTGGAATGTCGGCCACGGCCGTTGGCCGTGTCCGACC
>Ga0079226_10001460_pt1 | contig 18137 bp, 19 predicted proteins | sample Poulit2014_FD_76345 | JGI IMG/M metagenome (GOLD analysis project Ga0079226, IMG submission 76345) | Agricultural soil microbial communities from Georgia to study Nitrogen management - Poultry litter 2014 | ecosystem: Environmental > Terrestrial > Soil > Agricultural land | place: USA: Georgia...
CCTAATATTGAAAACAAACATAAAAAAGAAAGAGCAAAAGATGAGTTACCATTAAGTGGTGCAGGAAAAACTATAATGACTACAGAACCTAAATTTGTTCCTAATGAGGCAGCAGAGCTAGTGCTAAAGGATAATGTAAAAATGAAATTAAGAATGGTTGATTGTGTTGGCTATTTAGTAGAAGGTGCCTTGGGACATATTGAAGAGAATATCCCAAGAATGGTTACTACTCCTTGGTATGAAAAGGAGATACCCTTTGAAGAAGCAGCAGAAATTGGAACTAAAAAAGTAATAAATGACCATTCTACTATTGGAATTGTTGTTATAACAGACGGTTCCATAACAGATATTGATAGATCAAATTATATAAATGCAGAAGAAAGAGTAATAAATGAATTAAAAGAACTAGAAAAACCTTTTATTATTTTACTTAATTCAAAACATCCAAATTTGGATAGTACTATTGCATTAAAAGAAAGTCTACAAGAAAAATATGGAGTTACTGTAATAGCTGTAGATTGTCTAAATATGGGGATAGAAGATATTGAAAAAGTATTTGAAAAAGTATTATTTGAATTCCCTGTAAAGGAAATAAGTATTAATTTGCCTGGTTGGATCGATGGGTTGCCAAGAGAACACTGGATAAAGGCAGAAATTTTAAAATCCTTAAAAGAATCTATAAAAACATTGCAGAAATTAAATGAAGTTCAACCATCGCTAAAAACTCTAAGTGAATTAGATATAGTTGAAGATATTTTTATAGAAGAAATAAACTTAGGAGAAGGCATTGTAGATGCAGAAATAGTATTAGAAGATGATCTATTTTATAAAATATTAGAAGAGTTGACAGGCTACACCATTGATGGAGATGAGCAATTACTAGGTTTAATTTCAAAACTATCACAAACTAAAAAAGAATACGATAAAGTAGAGCAGGCTTTAAATGAGGCAAAAGAAATAGGTTATGGGTTAGTAAGCCCAAGTATAGAAGAGATGGAGTTAAAAGAGCCGGAAATATATAAACAAGGCAATAAGTTTGGGGTGAAACTAAAAGCTAAAGCTCCTTCTTTACATTTTTTAAGGTGTGATATAACTACTGAGGTATCACCTCTTATTGGAACTGAGAAACAAAGTGAAGAATTAGTTAAATATTTCTTAGATGAATTTGAAGGAGATCCATCAAAAATTTGGCAGTCTAATTTATTTGGAAAATCATTATATGATTTAGTAAATGAACAATTACAAGGTAAATTAAATACAATGCCAGAAGATGCTCGACAGAAAATGAGGAGAGCATTAGAAAGAATAATAAACGACAGTAGTGGCGGTTTAATTTGTATAATAGTATAGAAAAAGAAGGTAGAATATTCTACCTTCTTTTTCTATGGTCGGGATGACTGGGTTCGAACCAGCGACCCCAAGTCCCCCAGACTTGTGCGCTACCAAACTGCGCCACATCCCGATATTAAATTGTATTCATTTTCCTTATTTATTTTACCAAACTTTTGGGAAAATGTCGAGGGGTAAATAGATTTTCTTAAATTATTGGATATAAATAGTTTAAGTAATGCTAATATTATGGTATACTTAACTATAAGTATTCCGAAGAATGTGGGGGTATGAATTTGATATTACACAATTTACAAGTTTTTTTAATAATATTGTTAATTGGAAGCACTTTTGGATATATTGTTACTGTTCTAAAAGAAAAAATGTATTTAAAAAATAATATTATTGTAATTAACAAAAAATCTGTAACAGAAAAACATATAAATGATGCAGATGCGAAGGAATTTGTTCTAGACGGAAATAAGATTAAGGCTGGAGATGAAGTAAAGGTTTCATTAAAAAATAACAAGAAGTTAAAAGGAATTATTATAGGAGCTAGGAAGAGGGACCATTCTATATTAATGGTAACCTATGATGATAAAATAAGAAATCTAAATATAGATAATATAATAAAGTTTAAAATAATAAGTAAATATGGTAAGTTTTTTAAAACATTTTAAAAGTAGATTGATATATTAGAAGGATTTTTAAAAATAACGGCGAATTTTATATGATTAAAGCCTGAAAAGTTGTATCATAGTGAAATTGTTACAAATATTATTAACTTAATTATGAAAATAAAGGGTGATTTTAATGCTGAGGGGGGGGCGAAACAGCAAGAGACAGAAGAAAAGAAAGTATAGAATGATTTTCATTGTTTTTATAATATGTTATTTAGTATTTAGAAGTGTTCCTAATTTTATTGCTTCCACATTAAAAACTACCCTAGCTGAAAGAGGTACATTAGACGAAAAGGTTGAAGGTGAAGGAATTATAATAAAAAAAGAAAAGGTTTATAAAGCTGACGGTGAAGGAAAAATTTCCTTCGACAAAGGCCAGGGAGATAGGATAGGAGTAGGAACAAAAGTGGGACAACTATCTCTAATAGGTGATAAATCTACATTAACCTCAGAAATGGATGATATAAATAAAAAAATTGAATCCTTAGAAAGTTTAAGCGGAAATAAAAATTTAACAGAAGAAGATAAGGAAAAAAATCAGTTAAATATTGATTCCATTGTAAATCAATTGCAATCTAAAATCTTTGAAGGAGATTATAATAGAGCTAACTTATTGAAGGACGAGCTAGATCTATATTCTGAAAAACAGAGAATTTTAGAGGGAGATAATACTTTAGCATCCCAGAGTTTAGAAGAACTGAAAAAAAGAAAAGAACAATTACAAAAAGAAATATCTGATAACGCAATATATTATTATTCTGAAGAATCGGGTATAATTTCTTTTGAAATAGATGGATTAGAAGAAACTTTTTCCGCAGATAATATACTAAACTATAGTTCTAGAGATTTTAAAAATATTGATCAGAATATAAAAAAAACAGAATCTAATACTAATTTAAAAATAGGAGAACCAGTTTATAAAGTAATCGATAACCTTGAGTGGTATATAATGGTAAAGGTTAATGATGAAAATAAAATTGATGAATTAGAAAAAGGCAATAATATATATATAACCATTGATGATATGGAGGAAAAGATAGAAGGAGAAGTTATAAAAGTTGAAAAAAACAAAAATGATTCTGTTGTTATAGTGAAATGTAGTAATTATTTACACAATTATTATAATAAACGGTATGTCAAAGCCGACTTAATTAAAAAAAGCCATGAAGGTATTAAATTGCCAGCCAAGGCAATTACCAATAAAGATGGAATCGATGGTGTATATGTAAAGGATATGAGTGGAATAATTAGATTTAGACCTATAAAACTACTAGGAAAAAATGAGGAATATGCAGTAGTTGCTGAAGGAGATAAAAACCATATGATAAAATTAGAGGGAATGGATAAATATAAAATGACTATAACTCTCCATGATGAAATATTATCTAATACTACGAGAATAAAGGAAGGACAGATTGTAAATTGACAGTAAGGAGGATTGTATGAAGAATTTACAAGAGAATATTTTAGAGATCCAAGCAAATATCGAAGAATCTTTAGATAAAGTTGGAAGGACTAAAGATGAAGTAACATTAATAGCTGTAACAAAAACTGTGGATGTAGATCTTATACAAAAATCTTTAGATTTAGGATTGAATAATATTGGTGAAAATAGGGTACAAGAACTACAGCGTAAATATGAAGAAATTGGTGACAAAGCTACTTGGCATATGATTGGCCATCTTCAAACAAATAAAGTAAAATATATATTAGATAAAGTTAGTTTAATTCATTCTTTAAATAGGATTTCTCTTGCTAAAGAGTTAAATAAAAGAGCTAAAGATACCAATAAAATAATTGAAACTTTAATTCAAGTTAATGTAGCAGAGGAAGAAAGTAAATTTGGGTTTAAAACTGGAGAAGTAATACCTTTTATAGAATCAATATTATCTATGGAAAATATAAAAATAAAAGGTTTGATGACTATTGCCCCATATGCTGAGGATCCAGAGGAAGTAAGGTATGTATTTAGAGAATTAAGAAATTTAAAAGAAACTATAGAAAGTAGAAATTATAAGGAAGTAGATATGAAATATCTTTCTATGGGTATGACAAATGACTATAAGGTAGCTATAGAAGAAGGCTCCAACATGGTCAGAATAGGAACAGCTTTATTTGGGAAAAGAGAATATAAATAGGAGGGATTTTAATGGCTGAATTTATGAATAAGGTAAAATATTTTATAGGTATTGAGGATCTTGATGAATATGATGATGAAATTGAAGAAATTGAAGATAAAGAATTAGATATACCAATTGAAACTAAGACCTCAAGAAAGAAGAACAATGTGGTAAATATTCATACTAATGCTAATATGAAAATAGTAGTCCGTGAACCAATTAATTTCGAAGATGCACCTAAGATTGTTGATGACTTAAAATCTAGAAAGACTGTTGTAGTAAATTTAGGACAACTAGAAGGAGTTTTGAAAAAACAAATATTTGATTTTATTAATGGAGGAGTATATTCTATGGAAGGGAATATACACAAAGTAGCTAAGGATATATTTATTTTAGCACCTGATAATGTAGAGATAAATGGAAAAATAAAAAATGATTTGAAAAATGATAATATTTATAATTGGTAATTAAATATAAAAAGATAAGAGGTTTTTATTATGCAAGCTATTTATAGGGCATTAATTATTTTAATTAGAATAATTGAGATATTTATTTTTATAAGAGTATTATTTAATTTATTAGGTGTTAGCATGGGAAGTCCTATAGTAGGCTTTATTTATGAAATGACAGAGCCTATTATAGGTCCTTGTAGAAAACTATTATATAAACTAGGATTAGGCGGTAGAATGTTTGATTTTTCTCCTGCATTGGCCTTAGTATTACTAAATGTTTTGAAAACATTGTTACTTAAGAATATGTTATAGATTTTGGTGATATATTTGATAAAAAATAAGGAAAAATATTTAGAATTTATAACTGATGATAACCAGATTTTAACTATGAGAAATTTACTAGATAAGATTGAAAATGTGATGAGAAATCACATTGTTGAGACGACTAGCTTTTTTGATCCATATCAAAGAAGGTTGTCAACTTCTATACTAAATAGATTTACTGACATATCTTATACCGCAGAAGGTGGAACTTTAGATGCAGAAAGGAAAGTTTTAATTGTATATCCTGACTATATGTATATGAATAATATAGAAGACTATATTATGTTCTTATCTATTCAAGGAAGTATAGATAAATTGGCTCATAAAGATTTTTTAGGGGCTTTGCTGGGTTTAGGAATAAATAGAGATAAAATAGGGGATATTTTAATACATAAAGACCTAGTTCAGATTATTGTAAAAAAAGAAGTAGGAGAATACATTCTATATAATTTAAAGAGGATTGGGAAACAAAATGTGGAAGTAGGAGAAATAAGTAAAGAAGAGTTAAAACCTAGTGAAATAGAATTTAAAGAGAAGTATGTAACTTTATCTTCAAATAGAATTGATGTTTTAATTAGTAATGCTTATAATTTGTCACGAACTAATAGCTCAGCCTTAGTTGAAAGGGATAAAGTTAAAATAAATTGGGAACCAGTAAATAAAAGTTCTATGGAAGTTTTTGAAGGTGATGTAATCTCAGTAAGGGGCTATGGAAGAATGATATTAAAATCTTTTGAGGGTATAAGCAAGAAGGGAAGAATAAAAGCAGTAATTAGAATTTTAAAGTAAATGGAGTGAATTAATATGTTGACGCCTTTAGATATACAAAATAAAGAGTTTGGAAAAACTTTCAGAGGATATAAGGAATCAGAGGTAGATAGTTTTTTAGATGAAATTATAATTGATTATGAAAAGGTTTATAAAGAAAATCTTGAGTTAAAAGATAAAATTGTATTATTAAATGAAAGATTAAAACAGTATGATGATTTAGAGGAAACCCTTAAAGAAACATTAGTAGTAGCTCAAAATACTGCAGATGAAGTGACTAGTTCAGCAAGACAAAAATCTAAGCTAATAATAAGAGAAGCAGAGGAAGAAGCTAGAAAAATTGTTGATGAAGCATATGAAGAAGTGAAGGATATTGAGGAACAGTATAGAATTTTGAAAAAAGAAATTTTCATATTTAAAACAAGATTTAAATCTTTCATGGAATCACAATTATTATCTTTAAATGATTACTATGATAAAATTGAAGATTCAGATAGCGAAACTATGAAAGTTAAAGATTTGGAGAAAGAAACAATAAATATTGAGGACTCAGATATGGAAAAAGAAAAGATTAAAGAAGTGAAATTAGATAGTGAAGAAGAGAATTTAGGGGCTTAGCCCCTTTTTATTGTTTAAAAAGCTTAGTAATATAGTTAAATGGAGGATTTTAAAGTGACTAAAGTAATTGATATAGGAAACGGTGTAAAAATAGGTGGAAAGAATTTTGAAATAATTGCTGGACCTTGTGCCGTTGAAAGTGAAGAACAAATGTATGAGATAGGAAAATTTTTAAAGGACTTAGGAATCAAGTTACTAAGGGGTGGAGCTTTTAAGCCTAGAACTAGCCCCTATTCATTTCAGGGTCTTGGTTTTGAAGGATTAAAAATATTAAATAAAATCAAAGAAGAATACAATTTTAAAATTGTTTCTGAAATTATGGATCCGAGAGATATAGAAAAATCCTGTGAAATTATAGATATTATCCAAATAGGTTCAAGAAATATGCAAAACTATTCTCTTTTAAAAGAAGTTGGAAAACTAGACAAACCAATTTTATTAAAAAGGGGAATGAGTTCTACAATAAGAGAGTGGTTAATGGCAGCAGAATATATTGAAGCGGAAGGAAATAAGGATATAATTTTTTGCGAAAGAGGTATTAGAACTTTTGAAGATTATACTAGGAATACTTTAGATTTAGTCAGTGTACCAATTATTAAATCTTTATCAAATTATCCTATTATAGTTGATCCTAGTCATGGGACAGGTAGATGGGAACTTGTACCCTCTTCTACAAAGGCAGCATTGGCAATAGGTGCAGATGGAGCTATAATTGAGATACATCCGGAACCTTCAAAAGCCTTATCCGATGGGCGACAGTCATTAAATTTTAATGAATTTAAAAAAATGTATAAGGATATAGAAATTTTAAAGAGAGAAATAAATAATGATAGAAATGGATAAACAAATATAATTTATTTAATGAGTGAAAAAGCAAAAATTAAATTATACAAATCCCTCTAGTAAGCATATAATGTAGTATGATTATTGGAGGGATTTTATGGATGATTATTTACTTTTCTTTTTCCTTCTATTAACAAAATTATGGGAGGCGGAATATAATAAGACCAGTCTTTTAATGTTTTATTTATTGCTATTTTTCTTTGGAGTCGAGTAAAAAAAGCTGGTTATTATTTAGCCTAATGGAAATAGTAATATAAGGGGAGTTAAATGGGAAAAAAACATGATAATATGGAAGAAAAGCTGAATAAGATAGCTATGACTCTGGAGAATGCAAAAATTGCTGAATATGTAGACTTTGTTAATAATAAGAAAAAACTACTTTACATTAATTTTATACAAGGATTAGCAAGAGGTTTTGGGATGGCTATAGGTTTTACTGCCTTAGGAGCCTTATTTATATACATTCTACAATCTCTAATAAAATTGAATCTTCCCCTTATTGGAGATTTTATAGCCGAATTAGTTAGAATAGTTCAAGAAAACTTATAAATGGAGGAAGAAATGGGTGGAGATATAAAAGAATATTATAGAAAAAGATTATTAGAAGAGAAACAAAATTTAGAAAAAACAATAAAGCAAATGGATAATGAAGATAAAATAGGATCTATGGAAAATTATTATAGTGAATTATCTTATCGTGACAATCATCCGGCGGATTTAGGAACTGAAGTTTTTATTATGGAACAAGAAAGAGGATTGAAAAATAGTACTGCTAATACTTTGGCAGAAATTGAAGATTCCCTAGAAAAAATTGGGGATAATACTTTTGGACTATGTAATATTTGCGGTAATGAAATTGATAGAGAAAGGCTAGATACAATTCCCTATTTGAAATTATGTATAAATTGTGCAGAGGATAAAAAAATAAGTAAGAAAAATAATAAAAAAAGATTAACAGGAGCAAATTTAATAGAATCTTACAATAGAAGTAAAAAGGATATAGAATTTGATGATGAAGACAGTTACCAAGCTGTAGCCCGTTTCAATGAAATAAAGGATGATCCTTCTTCCTCAACCGGTGATGATCTAGGAATATTTGATGAAGATAATGAAGGAGTAGTAGAAGAGGTTGAAAAAGTATCAGATGAATATTATAAGAAATCAATAGATTAAAATGCTAGTAACTACTAGCATTTTTTTATTGTAATAAGCTATATAATCCTTTACAATATATATATATATATATTGTAAAGAAGTTTTTTACAATTAATAAAGATTTTAAGTATAGGGAAGTATTTTGAAGGTGAATTTAATTTATAAAGGGAGGAATTTAGTTGCTGTATGTCATTGCTGTAATGATTTTAATATTTGATCAGATAACTAAGTATTTAGCTGTTAAACATTTAAAAGGTAAAGACGTTATTACTATAATAGATAATATGCTTGAATTCAGTTATGTTGAAAATTATGGGGCAGCTTTTGGAATTTTACAAAATAGAAAATATTTTTTTATTTTTATGACCTCTTTAGTAATTGTAGCTATTTTTGTAATATTGGTTAATAATTACAACTACTTAAATAAACCAATGAAAGTTGCTTTGGCTATGCTTGTAGGAGGATCATTGGGAAATTTAATTGATAGAATAAGGCTTGGTTATGTTATAGACTTTATTAGTGTAAAGTTTGGCAATTCTTATAATTTCCCAGTTTTTAATATAGCGGATAGCTTTATTGTAATTGCTACAATACTTATAGTATATATGGTCATTTTTAATAAGTATGAGGTTAGGAGAACTATATGAAGTCTATAGAAATATATGTTAGTGAAGATAGTGGAAAAAGAATAGATGTCTACTTAGCTAAAATAATGGAAGATGAATCTAGAACTTATATTAAGGGCCTTATTAATAATGGATATATAAAAGTAAATGGAAAAATTGTTAAACCTAAATATTTAGTTAAATTAAAAGACTTTATAACTGTGAATTTTCCTGAGCCTGAAATAATACAAATTAAACCAGAAGATATATCTTTAGATATAGTATATGAAGATGATAATATTGCAATTATTAATAAGCCCCAGGGACTTCTAGTTCATCCCGCCAATGGAAATTACTCTGAAACTTTAGTTAATGGGTTGTTTTATTATTTTAATCATTTATCCAATTATGGTGGGATAATGCGTCCAGGAATTGTACATAGACTAGATAAAGATACTTCCGGATTATTAATAATTGCCAAAGATAATTATTGTCACGAAAGGCTAAGTAAAGAATTAAAATATAGAAATGTAAAAAGAATATATTGGGCTTTAGTATATGGGAATATAGAACAAGATAAATCTACTATTAAAAATTATTTAGGAAGAGATTCATCAGATAGAAGAAAAATGACTGTTGTAGAAAAAGGTGGGAAGCTTGCTATAACCCATTATGAAGTACTAGAAAGATATAAAGACTATACATTATTAGAAATAGAATTAGAAACGGGTAGAACCCATCAAATAAGGGTACATATGGCCTCTATAGGCCATCCTATAGTTGGGGATATGACTTATTCTAATAGAGAAAATCCTTTTAGATTAAAAGGCCAATTACTTCATGCAAAAGAAATTGGTTTTATTCATCCTATTAAAAATTGCTATTTAGAATTTACTTCAGATTTACCTTATTATTTTCAAAAAGTACTTAAGTCAATAAGAGGAAAGGGGAGGTGATTTTTTGAGAACAAAAGCTTTAATATTAGATGAAAAAGCAATACAAAGGGCTACTACTAGAATTGCTAATGAGATAATTGAAAGAAATAAAGGAACTAAAGATTTAGTATTAATAGGTATTAAAACTAGAGGTATTCCTTTTGCAGAAAGACTAGGAAGAAAAATATGTGAAATTGAGGGAGTAAAGGTACCTGTTATTAGTTTAGATATAACCTTATATAGAGACGATTTAACAGAAGTAAATCAACAACCAGTAGTAAAGGATAGTGCTATTAATATAGATATAAATGCTAAAAATGTGGTTCTAGTAGATGATGTTATATTTACTGGTCGAACTGTTAGAGCTGCCCTTGATGCATTAGTGGATAAAGGTAGACCTAAAAAGGTTCAATTAGCAGTATTAATAGATAGAGGGCATAGGGAATTACCAATAAGGCCAGACTATGTAGGGAAAAATGTTCCTACATCAAAATCTGAAATAGTTAGCGTTCAATTTGAAGAAATTGATAATGTTGATAAAGTAGTTATTAAAGAACAAAGGTAGAAAGTTAATTTTCTACCTTTTTAATATTGGTTATATATTCTTTTTTGGGAGTTACATAAATAGTTTTATTATTTTCATATATAATCATGCCAGGTTTTGCACCCTTTGGTTTATTTACATATTTTATTTTTGTATAATCTACTGGTAAGTTTTGAGAGTTTCGTCCTTTACTATAGTAACCAGCTAACATGGCAGCTTCTTTTAAAGCTATGTCACTAAACTCTTTGTTAATATTTCTTATTACTACATGACTTCCGGGAATATCCTTAACATGGAGCCATAAGTCTTCTTTATGGGAAAGCCTAAGAGTTAGATAATCATTTTGCTTATTATTTTTTCCAACATAAATATGGAAGCCATCAGAAGATAGAAAATGCTCTGGTTTAGGGTGCTTAGTTTTCTTAGGTTTATTCTTCTTATAATTTTTTCTTATATATCCTTCTTCCATTAATTCTGTTTTTATTTCATTTAGTTCATCAATATTAGTACAGTTATCTATGCTCATTAAAACATTTTCTAAATAGTGAATCTCATTCTTAGTTTCAGGTATTTGCTTTTTTAAAAGTTTATGTGCATTTTTTAGCTTTGTATAAGACTTATAATATTTTTGTGCATTTTCAGCTGGTGATAGTTTAGGGTCTAATGGTATTTTTATCTTTTGCAAATTTTCATCATAGAAATTTTCTAATTCTACAGATTTTTCACCTTTTTTTATTTTATATATATTGGCAGATATTAAATCGCCATAAATTTTTAGATCATCCCTATTTTTAGCTTTTTCTATTTTAGCCTTCCGTTTTGCTAGTTTATTTGTAGAACGTTCTATTTGGATTTGTAAGGTTTTTCTAATAGAATGAGATTTTTGATTTATTCTATCATGTATATCTTTTTCTTTATAATATTTATCTAGTACTTGGCTAATAGAATTAAAGGATTCCTTAGTATATCTTTCATATTGATTTAATTCTAAGGCATGGAAAGCAATATAATTGCTATTTTCAAAAATCAAATTAGGTCTAAAGTTTAAATTTTTTACTTCTTCCATTAAATCATTGAAAGAATAGAACAGTTTTCTTTTTTCCTTCTCACTTAAATCTTTAATAGTCTTTTTAGGGTTTATTTGTCCCTTAAAACATATTTCTCTACTTATTAATGGACTTAAACCAAGAAAGCTAGTGTAGAAAAATTTAAATATTGGTAAGTTTTCTTTAGTATTGTTTAAAAGTTTTAAAAATGTGGAACTATCTACAGTTAAAGGTGATATTTTATCACCAATGGGTGGGTTTTCATAGTTTAAGCCAGGTAATATTTGTCGCACCCTGCTAATAGTTTCTGGTATCCTTTTAATAGAATCATATATCTTATCAATTTCTTTATCTAATAATATAATATTACTATGTCTTCCCATTATTTCTATGATAAGCCTTTTAGTTGATAATTGACCAATTTCGTCATAGGAATCAATATCTATAAATACAACTCTATCTAAGGAAAATTGTTCAATCCTCGATATAACTCCTCCCTGGATATACTTTCTTAAAAGCATACAAAACATTGGTGGAGATTGAGGGTTCTCTTTTGAAGACTTTGTGAGATAAAATCTTGAATTATTGCTGCTAGCAGAAATAATTAATTTAAAGTTTTCACCTTTATTATAGATATGAAGAAGAATCTCGTCTTTTTCTTGTTGGTATATTTTATTAATCTTGCCACCAACAATCTTTTCATTTAATTCACTTACTAATGCTTTTGTAACTATTCCATCAAATGCCATAACTCTACCTCCATAAATAGTCTAACAAATTAAGTATATCATTTTATGAAGACAAGTAAATGGAATCGAGTAAATTATAATTTCTTTAGAACCTTTTAAATATTAAATTTTTGTAATAAACTCTGGATGTTTCTAAGATTTATTAGTATAATTTGCAGTGAAAAAAGAATTGACAGTACTTTTAATTATGATACAATTTCTATAGCTTTTAGAAGGAGGATATTATGATAAAGAGTATGACAGGTTTTGGTAGGGGAGAATTTAGTGATGAGCTTTATAGTTTTTCTGTGGAAATGAAAACTCTTAACCATAGATATAATGACATTATTATTAAAATGCCTAAGCATATAAATTTTTTAGGAGAAAAGATTAAAAAAATTATAAAAGGCAAAATAAGCAGAGGAAGAGTTGAAGTATATATAGATTATAAATATTTAAGTGATTCAGAAGTTGAAATTAAAACTGATATATCATTAGCAAATTCTTATTTAAAAGCCTTAGAAAATTTAAATCAAGAGTTACATATTAATGATAAGGTAAATTTAGATCATATATTATATAACGATGATATTATTAAAGTTGAAAAAAAAGAATTAGATGAAGAAAAAATATGGTCATGCTTAAAAAAGGCAGTAGAAATTGCTCTGGAAGAAACTATGTTTATGCGTGCTCAAGAAGGAAAAGAATTATATAAAGATATTAGGTCAAATTTATTAATTATTGAAGAAAAGGCAAAGGAAATAGAAAAAAGGTCATCTTTAGTAATAAAAGAATATAAGGTGAAACTTGAAGAAAGAGTTAAAGAATTATTAGAAGATAAATATACTTTAGACGAAGATAAATTATCTAATGAAATAGTCTTTTTTGCTGATAAATCTGATATTAATGAAGAAGTTATAAGATTATACAGTCATATAAATCAGTTTATGAAAAGCTTTGATGAAAAGGGTCCAGTAGGAAGAAAGTTTGATTTTTTAATACAAGAAATGAATAGAGAAGTTAATACAATAGGTTCAAAGGCAAATGATATAGAAATATCTAATAATGTAGTAGAAATTAAAAGTGAATTAGAAAAAATAAGAGAACAAATTCAAAATGTAGAATAGAATAAAGGAGGCATAATATGTCCGTTAAACTTATTAATGTAGGATTTGGAAATGTAGTATCAGCAAATAGAATAATTGCTATTGTAAGCCCAGAATCTGCTCCTATAAAAAGGATGATTCAAGAGGCTAGAGATAGAAAAATAATTATAGATGCAACATGTGGTCGCAGAACTAGGGCTGTTATAATTACAGATAGTGATCATATTGTACTCTCTGCAGTTCAACCAGAGACTGTAGCTCATAGATTGAATAGTAAAGAAAATCAAGATGCTGAAATAATGTAGAAAGAGGGATAGTTATGGATGAAGGTTTGCTATTAGTTATTTCAGGACCTTCTGGTTCTGGTAAAGGGACTATTTGTAGAGAACTTTTAAAGAGACATCAAAACATTAATTTTTCAATAAGTGCCACTACTAGAAAGCCTAGGAAAGGTGAAGACCATGGAATTAGTTATTTCTTCATTGGAGAAGAAAAGTTTAAGGACATGATAAGAAAAGAAGAATTCTTAGAATATGCTAATGTTCATGATAATTACTATGGTACTCCAAAAAAATATGTGTTTGAAAAAATGGAACAAGGTGAAAATATTATTCTAGAAATTGATGTTCAAGGGGCATTACAAGTAAGGAAAGTTTATCCTGAAGCTGTATTAATATTTATCTTGCCACCTTCTATGGAAGAGCTTAAAAATAGAATTGTAAAAAGGGGAACTGAGTCTGAGAAAGATATTAGTAGACGACTAGAAAATGCATATAAAGAGATGGAATTTGGGAAGAATTATGATTATGTAGTGATGAATGACCAGGTTATAACAGCAGTAGAAAAAATAGAATCAATAATCACTGCTGAGAAAACTCGAGGAGTAAGGCAGAAAGAACTAATAGAACAAATATTATTGTAAGGGAGGATTTTTTATGTTATATCCATCAATTAATGAGTTGGTAGAAAAAATAGATAGTAGGTATACACTAGTAATGATTACTGCAAAAAGAGCAAGACAGCTAATAGATGGGGATAAACCTCAAATAGAGACCGATTCTATTAAACCTGTTAGTATAGCTATCGAGGAGTTTGACCAAAATCAGTTATACTATAAAAGACGAGAAACTAAAGGTGATGGGTAGGTGAATAATGTGTTAAAAAATAAAAACATATTAGTAGGAGTAACGGGTGGAATAGCTGCATATAAGGCTGTAGACGTTGTTAGTCGACTTAAAAAGATGAATGCAAATGTAGATGTGATAATGACTAAAAATGCTAAAAATTTTGTTGGACCTACAACTTTCCAGTCAATTTCACAAAATTATGTTTCTATTGATATGTTTGAGGAACCTAAGTCTTGGGACATAGAACATATTGCTTTGGCGGATAAAGCAGATATGGTTTTAGTAGCTCCTGCAACAGGTAATATTATTGGGAAAATTGCTAATGGAATAGCAGATGATATGTTGACAACTGTAATAATGGCAACTAGAGCAAAAGTAGTTTTTGCACCAGCTATGAATTCTCATATGTATGCTAATCCAATTGTTCAGGAGAATATTGAGAAACTTAAAGGATTAAATTATGAATTTATAGAGCCAGGGACAGGGATGCTAGCTTGTGGATATCTTGGCAAAGGGAGAATGGCTGAACCAGCTGATATAGTCCAATATATATTAGATTCTCTTAATAAGAAAACTTTAATAAATAAAAAAATCATCGTAACAGCAGGTCCAACAATTGAACCTTTGGATCCTGTAAGATATATGACTAATTATTCCAGTGGTAAAATGGGATATGCAATAGCTGAGGAAGCTAGTAATAGAGGGGGGGATGTAGTATTAGTAACAGGCCCCACAAATTTACAACCACCTTCAAATGTTAAAGTTGTAAATATAAATACTACAATGGAAATGTTAAAGGCAGTTGAAGAGTATTTTAATGATTCAGATGTTTTAATAAAGGCTGCTGCACCCTTAGATTATAAACCTGAAAAGTTTAGTAAGGAAAAAATAAAGAAAAAAACTGGTGAGGATGATATACTAGAAATAAAATATATAAGAAATCCAGATATAGCTGCTAGCTTTGGTAAAAAGAAAGAGAACCAAATTATGGTTGGGTTTGCAGCTGAAACTGAAAATGTAGAAAAACATGCAAGGGAAAAATTAGAAAAGAAAAATTTTGACTTTATAGTAGCTAATGATGTTTCAAAAGAAGATGCTGGCTTTAGAACAGATACTAATATTGTTACTATAATAGATAATAAAGGATGTTCAGAAGAATATCCTCTAATGAGCAAAGAAAAATTATCAAAAGTTATTTTGGATAAGGTAGAAAAATTAATTGAAGCTAGATGATTTTTATCTAGCTTTTGATTTTTCAATAAGAGGGAATGATAATGTAATGGAAAAATTAGTTGCTAAAGTAATTATAGATAATAGAGTTGCTAAATTAGACAAGCCTTTTACCTATTTAATTAAGGATGAAATGATAAATGATATAAAAGAAGGTATGAGGGTAGTAATTCCTTTTGGTAGGGGAAATAGATTAATTAAGGGAATTGTTATCGCCCTAGAAGAATATCAGGGTGATTTAACAAAACTTAAGTATATAGAGAGTTTGCTAGATGATAAACCTTTAATATCTAAGGAACTAATAAAATTGAGTATTTGGATGAGTGAGTATTATTTATCTCCCTATATAGACTCTTTTAATACAGTTTTACCTCCTGGGGATTTTAAAAATATTATTTCCTTTATAAACTTAGAGGATAATCAAGATGTAAAATGGAATCAATTAAGTAATTTAGAAACAAAGATTATTAGATTATTAAGAAGAAATAATTGCATTCCGATAGATGAAGTGAAAAAAACTTTAAATGAGGAAAATATTAATAAGGATATAAGAAACTTAGAGGAAAAAAAATTAATAAGCACTTCATTTCAAGTAGATACAAAAATAAATAAAAAATATGAGAAATATGTGTTATTAAATAATAGTGGAATTTCTTTAGAAGAGCAAATTAAGAGAACAGGCTCAAGGGCCTATAAACAAATAGAAATTATAAAGTATTTATATTTTAAAGCTAAAGAAGGTGTGGAATTAAAAAAAATACTTATGGATGTAGATACTTCTTCTTCTACAGTAAAGGCTTTGGAGCAAAAAGGTATAGTTTCTATAATTGATAAAGAAGTTCTAAGAAGCCCTATTACTAAAGAAATTGAGGATTATAAAAGCTTTAACTTATCAAAAGCACAAAAACATTGTGTGGATTCTATTTTTACTAGTATAGAAAATAAAGATGAGAACAATAAATTTTTAATTCATGGTGTAACTGGTAGTGGAAAAACAGAAGTTTATCTCCAGTTAATTGAAAAGGTTATTAATATGGGAAAACAAGCGATTGTATTAGTACCTGAAATTTCATTGACACCTCAAATTATAGAAAGATTTGTAGGCCGTTTTGGAGATAATGTGGCAGTATTACATAGTAGACTTTCTTTTGGAGAAAGATTTGATGAATGGAGAAGAATTAAAGAGGGGAAAGTTAAAATAGCAGTGGGAGCTAGGTCAGCAGTTTTTGCACCTTTTGAAAATTTAGGTTTAATAGTAATTGATGAAGAACATGAAACCAGTTATAAATCTAGCATGAACCCTAAGTATAATGCTATTGAAGTTGCCGAGAAAAGATGTGAATTGGAAAAAAGTTATTTAGTACTAGGAACAGCAACTCCTTCTGTTGAAACTTATTATAGGGCTAAAATTAAAGAGGTTCAGTTACTTAATTTACCAGATAGGATAAATAGAAAACAAATGCCTTCTATAAAAATAATAGATATGAGGGAGGAACTAGAAAAAGGTAATAAAACCATGTTTAGTTCTGATTTATTTATAGGAATATCTGAAAATTTAAAACAAGGTAAACAAACTATATTGTTTTTAAAAAGGAGAGGGTATTCAACCTTTGTATCTTGTAGAAAATGTGGATTTGTGTTAAAATGTAGTAATTGCGATGTATCTATGACTTATCACCTGCAAAAGAAAATATTAAAATGTCACTATTGTGGTGGGGCACAAAAAGCTCCAACAATATGTCCCTCTTGTAAAAGCGGGTATATTAAATACTTTGGAATTGGTACACAAAAAGTTGAAGAAGAAGTTAAAAAGTATTTTCCTAAGGCAAAAGTGGCTAGAATGGATGTAGATACTACTACAAGAAAGGGCAGTCATGTAAAAATATTAGAGAAGATGAAAAAAGGGAGAATCGATATTTTAATAGGAACGCAAATGGTAGCAAAAGGTTTAGATTTTCCAAATGTCACATTGGTAGGTATTATAGCAGCAGATACTAGTTTAAATTTACCCGATTTTAGATCATCGGAACGAACTTTTCAACTAATTACTCAAGTAGCTGGTAGGGCAGGTAGGGGTGATATAGACGGAAATGTAATAGTTCAAACTTATAGCCCCGATCATTTTAGCATACAAACTTCTAAAGAGCATGATTATATAAATTTTTATAGCAAAGAAATAGCTTTAAGAAAGGAGTTTGAATTTCCGCCTTTTACTAATTTGGTGAGTATTGTTATTTATGGAGGGGATGATGCAAAGATTTCTTCTATATCCAAATTAGTATATAATGATGTAATTAGTGGTTTAAAGGAAAATAAAAAAGAAGATGTTATAGAAAATATATATGGACCTAATCCAGCACCTCTTGAAAGAATAAAAAATAATTATAGATGGCAAATATTAATAAAATGTAAAGATGTTGATTTAAAATTGTTAAAAACTATTATAAAAAGGGTATATATAAATAATAGTTATAGTAAGGTATATAAATATGCTAAATTCAATATAGATATAAATCCAAGTTCTATA
>Ga0079226_10001461_pt1 | contig 18117 bp, 19 predicted proteins | sample Poulit2014_FD_76345 | JGI IMG/M metagenome (GOLD analysis project Ga0079226, IMG submission 76345) | Agricultural soil microbial communities from Georgia to study Nitrogen management - Poultry litter 2014 | ecosystem: Environmental > Terrestrial > Soil > Agricultural land | place: USA: Georgia...
GCCTTGTTGCCGGTTTTTTTATGTCGCTCAACCATGCTATAAAAGCACCAAATTATCCCGATGGATAAGCTCTTCCTCATTGCTATAACCAAGCACTACCGCTATTTCTGTACTTTTCTTACCTGCAATACGTTCCGTTTCCAGCGCACTATAATTACTTAAACCGCAGGCAATTCTGTCGCCCACCTCATCAATACAGGCCACCATCTCACCGCGATGAAAATCGCCATCCACCGCCACCACACCCACGGGCAACAAACTCGAACCCGCTTCGCGCAAGCGCTCCACCGCGCCTTGATCCAAGGTAACAGTGCCCCGCATTTGTAAATGGCTTGCCAACCACTGTTTACGTGCATTGTAAGGATTCGTATCGGGCAATAACGTGGTGCCTGGTGCTTCGCCCGCAGCTAATGCAGCCAACACTTCGGGGCTGCGGCCACTGGCGATGGTAGTCGTCGCTCCACTACGTGCCGCCAATACTGCAGCCCTTACTTTGGTACTCATACCGCCGCTGCCCAAAGCACCACCCGTATCACCCGCCACTGCCTTTATTTGAGGATCGGTGGCATAAGCTTCGCGGATTAATTTAGCCTCGGGGTGGCGGCGCGGATCCGCGTCATAAATACCTTGCTGATCGGTTAAAATCACCAGCCGCTCGGCCACCACCAAATTAGCCACCAAAGCAGCTAGCGTATCATTATCACCAAAACGTATTTCATCAGTAACCACGGTGTCGTTTTCATTAATCACAGGGACAACACCATAGCTCAGCAAAGTCAACAGCGTGGAGCGCGCATTCAAATAACGCGTTCGATGAGAAAGATCATCGTGAGTCAATAAAATCTGTGCAGTAGCCACGCCGTGCTGCTGAAAACGCGATTCCCATGCTTGCGCCAGCCCCATTTGCCCCACAGCGGCAGCCGCTTGCAGCTCATGCAAAGAACTTGGACGCACCCGCCAACCCAAACGCCCCATGCCCTCAGCCACAGCACCTGAGGAAACCACTATAACTTCAATACCTTGCTGGCGCAGCGCCATCATCTGATCCACCCAGCGCTGCATCAGTTGGACATCCAGCCCCTGCCCGTCATTTGTGAGTAAGGAACTGCCAATCTTAATTACCCAACGCCCTGCTTCTGTGTCCACAGCCATGCCTTACCTTTCAAACCAATTAAGGGGAATAAATAATTTCCATATCATGATCGTCATCGTCGTCATCATCATCTTCCACGGCGGCTTGACGCTGTAATCGACGTTGCGCTTTTTCATACTGAACTTGTTCGCGTGCTTCTTCTTCAAGCAATTGGCGCAGTGCTTCTTGTTGCGCCTTAAACTCTGGGTCCTCACTTTCACGCAAACGACGCTCCTCAATGGCGTTCATTAGCGCATACACCAGCTCTTGCGTGCCTTCCCCCGTTGCTGCCGAAATACGATATACGGGGCCCTGCCAATTTAAACGTTTGAGAATATCGTTACAAATATCTTGATGCATATCGGCAGGCACAAGATCCAACTTATTCAATACCAACCAACGCTCTTGCGCAGCTAGAGCTGGTGAAAAACTTGCTAATTCTGCATCTAAAGCTTGCACATTGACCACAGGGTCACTGTTATCTATAGGATCAACATCCACCACATGAAGCAGCAATTGAGTCCGCGCCAAATGCTTTAAAAAGCGAATGCCTAAGCCTGCACCTTCTGCTGCCCCTTCAATCAAGCCCGGAATATCCGCCATCACGAAACTACGATAACGATCCGCCTTCACCACACCCAATTGCGGCACCAATGTCGTAAAGGGATAATCCGCCACCTTGGGTTTCGCGGCTGTCACAGCGCGGATCAAGGTACTTTTACCCGCGTTAGGCATCCCTAAAAGCCCCACATCCGCCAGCACTTTAAGCTCCAATCGCAAACGACGAGCCTCACCTGGCGTGCCAGGCGTAGTGCGCCTTGGGGCTTGGTTGGTACTACTCTTGAAACGCGTGTTTCCCATGCCTCCACGGCCGCCTTGAGCCACCTTCACACGCTGCCCTGGCTCAACCAAATCGGCAAGCACTTCTTCAATTTCCGCATCAATCACAGTGGTGCCTACGGGCACTTTGAGCACCACATCTTCCGCAGACTTGCCAGTACGCTGACGCCCTTGACCGCCCTCGCCATTAGCGGCCTTATAAAAACCCTGATAACGGTAATCAATAAGTGTGTTCAGATTATTATCTGCTTGCACCCAAACACATCCTCCCTGACCGCCATCACCGCCATCCGGGCCGCCAAACTCAATAAACTTTTCGCGGCGGAAACTTAAGCAACCGTTACCGCCATTACCCGCCTGTACGCGTATAGCGGCTTCATCAACAAACTTCATTATGCGTGCCCTTGCCCTTTAAGTGGGCGAATACTTTACTTAACGCTCATCATAAAACAAAAAAGCCCCGTCCGGATAACTCCGGCGGGGCTTTTCACACTGAGCAGTTTTTAAGCTACAGGCTCAATCGTGACAAACTTACGATTGTATGGCCCTTTCACTTCAAACTTCACTCGACCTTCTGCCGTAGCAAAAATAGTGTGATCGCGGCCTAAACCTGTGTTTGCACCAGAATGGAACTGTGTACCACGCTGACGAACAATGATCTCACCCGCTTTAACTAGCTGGCCGCCGAAACGTTTAACGCCTAAGCGTTTACTTTCTGAATCGCGACCATTTCGAGTACTACCACCCGCTTTTTTCGTTGCCATCTTTAATATCCTCGCTGCTTGCGTTTATTAGCCGGCGATTCCGGTAATTTTGACTTCAGTGAACCACTGACGGTGGCCCTGCTGTTTACGGGAATGCTTACGGCGACGTAGCTTAACGATGCGAATCTTTTTATGACGCCCTTGAGCCACCACTTCGGCCGTTACTTTAGCACCCTCAATAAGGGGCTGACCAATATTGATGTTTTCACCGTTGGCTACTAGCAATACTTCGTCAAACTCAAGTGTTTCGCCAACACCTACTTCGAGTTTTTCAATGCGTAACACATCGCCTTCTTCTACGCGATACTGCTTGCCACCGGTTTTGATGACTGCGTACATACTAATCTCTCTTAAATTAACGTCGTGGTGGCGGCTCTAACGAACACTTGCAGGCCACTTTGACACTATGGAAATGGGCTAACCCAATGAGGTGCGAAAGTATACGACATTGCTAGCTTGACAACAACATATGAAAGCTTTTTTACTGCATTTGTTTGGCGTCCATGGCGTAATCCACTACACTCAAGCACTGCTATATTTCTAGGGTTATGCCATCTAAAACGATAACTCCTTTTCATCGCAAATTGCTTTAGCTACTTTTCAGGATCCTTATCCTATGGACTTTAAAGACATAACGGCTGTCGTAGCCGATGACTTCAGCGCGGTAGATGCTTATATCACCCACCATCTTGATACTAATGTGCCCCTGATCCGCGAAATTGGCGAACATATCATTAGCGGCGGAGGCAAACGCCTGCGCCCCTTAGTTGGCTTACTTTGCGCTCGTGCTTATGGCTACCAAGGAACACAGCACATTGATATTGCAGCTATTATTGAATTTCTTCACACAGCTACTTTGCTCCACGATGACGTAGTGGATGAATCTGACATGCGCCGCGGGCGCCCCACCGCCAACGCCGTTTGGGGCAATGCCGCCAGCGTTTTAGTGGGTGACTTTTTAATTTCACGCGCTTTTGAATTGTTGGTGAAAATTCGTAATTTTTATGTGCTCGATATTTTATCCGCTAGCACCAATGTGATCTCCGAAGGCGAGGTGTTGCAAATGCTCAACAGTCGCAACCCTAGCACCACCGAAGAACAATATATGCGTGTCATCCATCATAAGACCGCAAAAATGTTTGAATCTGCTGCCGAAACCGGTGCCGTATTAATGGCGCAAAACGATGACGAGGTAGCCCATATTCGCGATACTCTCGGCGCCTATGGCCGCCACTTGGGTATTGCCTTTCAGCTTGTGGATGATGTGCTCGACTACACAGGCGATGCAGAATTACTTGGCAAAAACGTAGGTGATGACCTCGCTGAAGGCAAACCAACACTGCCACTAATTTATGCCATGCGCGAAGGCAGTTCTACACAAGCTGAACTTATTCGCCAAGCAATTTTAAATAGCGACATCAGTAAACTCGAAGAAGTGGTTGCCATAGTGCAAGAAGTGGGCGGACTTGAATACACCCAAAAAGCGGCCGAATATCAAACGCAGCTTGCCATTGACGCTATTCGCCATATTAACGATTCACCATATAAAGAAGCCTTGGTTCACCTTGCGCGCCAAGCCAGCCAAAGGAATCATTAATTATGCACCCCTTATCTGTAACACGAATTTTGGCCACTGGTTTTATTGTGCTGTTATTACAAGGCTGCGGGCTTAGCCCTCAGCGCGTGGACATCACTCCCACACCGCAAGTGGAATACAGTGCTTATGGTGCCAACACATCTATCAGCGTGTTAGTACGGGACGAGCGCCCCAACGACGAATTAGGTAGTCGTGGCGGCACTTACCCCGACACAAGCTTACTGTTGATCAACAATGACTTGCCCAAAGAAGTCTATGAAGCCACTACCAAAGGCCTACATCAACAAGGGTTTAATGTTCTAAACCCTGATAACCGCCAGCGTCAACTCACAATATTTATTGATGAGCTTCTATACACACCTGCTGAAGGCACCGTGGTAAATGGCGTAACGGTACAAGCGTTAGTAAGAGCAGAGGTGCACCAAGCCAATGACCTGATTTACAGCAATCGCTATCGCAGCGAAACTAAACATAAGATGCCAGTCACACCTTCCACCAGTAAAAATGTCATTTATATCAACAACGAACTGACCCGCACTTTAGAACGCCTACTCAATGACACGCGTTTACTCGAAGCGCTAAAAGACAGGCGCAGCTAAACTTCTTTATCATAATGGCTCAGCCGCTCTCGCAGCGGCCCTAGCCAGCTAGGCTGCTCGCCTTCTGCCCAAGGGCGAGGCTCACCCTGCCCCCAAACTGGCCCTGGCCAAGCAGTATCATCTACAAATCTAGCTACCACATGTACATGCAACTGGGGCACCAAATTACCCAAAGTGCCAACATTGATTTTGGCTGCTCCAGTTAAGGTATGTAAGTGTTTTGCACAGCGATTTACCACTTTCAGCAAATATTGTTGCTGTTCTTCAGAGAGCTGATACCACTCAGTAACACCTTCTAACTTTGGCACCACTATCACCCAAGGAAAGCGCTGATCATTCATCCAACGCAACCATACATGTGATGTTTCACCAATAGCTCCTGTATCCTTGGCTAAACGCTCATGCAAATCGGCCATTAACTTCTCCTGTCGTGGTGCCACTATAAAATCGGTGATCTAGTAAAGCATAAGAAGCTCACAAAGCTAAGTATTTGCTCGTAATAGTTTTCTTTTTGATCATCATCACTCAAACGCCTGACAATTATCATAAACAATAAGTGTCACCTTGCGTCACTTCTTTGCACGCAAAGCTATTTTTTATGGCTGCCCTAAGCGTAATTCTATCACTCAGGGAGTTTCAGCCTCTTTTTTATTGAACTCGTTAACCATCTGCCAGATAGTTAACAAAAGGATAAAACAGGGAAGGGGAAATGAGCACAAAAGTGGTAACGATCAACCAGAAGCGGCCAGAACAAGCACTTGAACATTTGTGCCGTCTTACAGGCTTAAACTTTCATAGCCTGCCAGAGTCACTGGTAAACCGAGCAGAAAACGGCACGCGCCAAACCACGACTAGCCTCTGTGAGGCCGACGAAACTACATTAAAACTTACACAACAACAGGTAGGCTAATAAGCTGCAACCAGCTTACCCTGCACTCCTTGGGCCGTTTGAGCGTCCTGCATATATAGCTCTTCAACCGAGAAGCGTGCAGCCTTGCCTGGTGTCTTTAGCACAAGCACCATATTCTTAGCTTTACCCGAAAATCTAAAAGCTGCTTTATTCGAAAGCAATAAAGCTCCAGAACCAGAAGACGCTGCTGTATCAATTACCACCTCTTGGATACCGTTGGCATCCTGATAACGGGCAATCAATGAAAAACTACCTTCCCCGCTAATAACGTTAATCCAGCCTGCCACGTTATATTGGGCATTCCATACTTTAGCGATCTTTTTTCCTGCTAACCAAATGCGCTCAGGCACTTCGGCAATTTGATGTTCCGCCATTTGCTTATCCTACTAAGTTAACACTGAGATTATTATAATGCGCCGCTATAAGCGCAACCGTGTTACAAGTCTCGAAGCTGTTACATTCTTGCTTGCTACAGGCTCAAAACTTCACATGTTTTATTGTCTAACAGCAACAACGTCACCGCCAAACCAAGTCCACTACTCTACACACACCCACAACGCAGCACCGCTGCCAACCCCAAACACACAAAGGACTAAGTTAATGGCTGAGATTACTACGCAGCAAGAGATTCAAAACAAAATCAACGAGTTCGTTGGACGCGCCAAGGAAGTAAGTCGCAAAGCTTACCTCGTGGGAGTGGGCGCATACACCCGTGCAGAAGAAACTGCCCAAACTCTTTACAACGACTATGCGGCAGCTGGCGCAGAAGCCTTCGGCGAACAAGCCGAAAGCAAAGCGAAAGCGGTACTTGCTAGCCGTGGGCTCTTGGCAGCACTCCAAGGACTACAAGCTACCTTACCTGCCAAACGCCAAGAAATTTACGAGCGCTGTGTCGAGGCTGGCCGTAAAGAAAAGGCAGAAGCCGCTGAAAGTACGAATGAGTTCGTTCTCGCCGCCGTTGGTGCGAGCGTACTAGCCAAGGAAGAAGGCGAAAAGTTCATTGATGAACTACTTGCTGCAGGTGAAAAGCGTAGCGCTTAATCCTGTGGCGGGATCGCCACCACTCCCTCCTGCGGTGGTGATCCCACTTTTAATGCACCACAACCTCTTCACCTAAATAAACCAACGGTTCCTCTTCGATAACGATCATCTCCTCGGGCTCTTCAACGCGAAATTGCTGGTGATCCACCAACTGCACCGTATAAGAGTAGAGCATTTCTAAGAACTCTTCGGCGCCTGCAGAGTCCGCATACTGCGCAGCTTCTTCCTCTGATTGCCACTGCTGCCACAGCACCAAACAACCTGGCCTTTCTGCCTGCAAATATATTTCATAGGCCAAGCAACCTGGCTCAATCAAAATAGCTGCAGCTGCATCGCGAGCCAGTTCAACCACATCTTCTAGATGCTGCATTTTTACCGACAAAGTGGTTTTAAGAATAATCACTATGGCTTCCATTGCGTTAATAAATTGCAAATTTGGCGCACCATAACACAAGCAACGCATAAGCGCAGAACAGTTTACAAAACTCAGCAGTCCATCATTTTGCTAGCAAACACCCTTATCTTTCCGCTATTGTTAATAAGCCTTATGTACTGATCATAAGTAACAATCATAAAATCAATGCAACAAAGACCCAAAAAACAATAACTATCTAGATGGATTTATTTTTTAAAAGAGGACTCCTATGAACTATTTCGTTACTGGTGCCACCGGCTTTATTGGTCGGTTCGTGGTGGCGCGCTTATTGCGTCGTGATGAAAACGCTCGCGTATTTGCCTTGGTTCGCGATGGTTCTGAATATAAGCTTGATGCTATCCGCAAGCGCCTAAACATTTCAGCCGATCGCCTAGTCACCATCAGTGGTGATCTTAACCGCAAATTGCTCGGCATCCCCAAACAATGCCTCGACGATCTTTCAACCCAAGTAGACCATTTTTACCACTTAGGCGCCGTCTACGATCTGGGCCAAGACGAAAGCGCGCAAGCCACCACGAATATTGAGGGCACACGCCAAGCAGTGGCCTTAGCGGAAGCATTGAACGCCAGATGTTTTCATCATATGAGCTCAATAGCGGCAGCTGGCTTCTATGACGGCACCTTCACAGAAAACATGTTTAAAGAAGCTGGCCCTCTTACTAACTCTTACCTAGAGACCAAGCATAAAGCAGAAGCTGTGGTACGCGACGAATGCCGTATTCCCTTCCGTATTTACCGCCCAGCTATGGTAGTTGGTGATTCCAACACCGGCGAGATTAGCAAAATAGATGGTCCTTATTATTTGTTTAAGCTGATCCAACGTCTACACGATATTCTACCGGCCTGGATCCCATTACTCGGCATCGAAGGTGGTATTTTCAACATAGTGCCCGTGGATTATGTGGCCGATGCTTTTATTTATCTTGCCCACAAAGAGGGAGTAGACGGCCAGTGTTTCCACCTAACATCACCACGCCATTATAGTCTTGGCGAGCTTATTAATATTTTTGCAGGGGTCGCAGATGCCCCAAAGCTCGCCGTACGTATCGACAACAACCTAATTAGCAAAGTGCCTAATGTACTTAAACGCAGCGTAGGCAAGATACCTCCTTCGCGTTTTGTTATGAACCAGCTGATGGATAGCTTGGATATCCCAGAAGCAGCGCTACAATTCCTTACCATTCCCACTCGCTACGCCAGTGATGCAACGCAAAAAGCATTGTCTGGTAGCCATCTAGAGGTGCCCGACTTAGAGTCATACGCACAGCTATTATGGGATTACTGGGAAAACCACCTAGACCCCGAGCGCGAAGAGCGTGAGCTTGCTCAAAAACCATCCCTAAGTTTAGAAGAAGCCGTGCATGGCAAAGTTGTGATGGTCACGGGAGCTACCTCTGGTATCGGTAAAGCCACCGCATTAAAGCTGGCTCGTGCTGGCGCCAAAGTCCTAGTGGTAGCACGCACCCCCGAAAAGCTCAGCGAAACCTTAGATGAAATAAGCAAGCTCAATGGTGAAGCCCACGCTTATCAATGCGACGTATCTGATATGGAAAGTTGCGAAAAGCTAATTGCCGATGTTCTTAAAGACCATGGACGCGTGGATGTTTTAGTAAATAATGCGGGCCGCTCAATCCGGCGCTCTGTCATTAACGCCATTGACCGCTTCCACGATTTTGAACGTACCATGCAGCTCAATTATTTTGGTGCGCTTAAGCTTATCATGACATTACTGCCGAGTATGGCAGAACGAGGCAGCGGCCATATCATTAACATCTCTTCTATTGGTGTGTTGACAAACGCGCCTCGTTTTTCTGCCTATGTGGCATCCAAAGCTGCCTTAGATGCCTTCAGCCGCTGTGCAGCTTCTGAGCTTGCTCACCAAGGGATAAGTTTCACCACGATAAACATGCCCCTAGTGCGCACACCCATGATTGCACCCACCAAAATTTACAATCATGTACCCACTATCAGCCCATCCCAAGCGGCCGATATGATTTGCGACGCTATTGTTCGCAAGCCTAAGCGTATTGCCACACAACTCGGCATCATGGGCTCGGTTATGCATTTCTTAACCCCCAAAATTACCGAAACAGTTATGAATAGTGGTTATAAGATTTTCTCGGATTCTGCTGCAGCTTTAGGTAAAAATGAAAGCGCGAAAAACGTCAGGGAACAGAAAGCATTTTCACGTTTATTTAAAGGAATTCACTGGTAGTTTTCCTTATTTAAAACCGATAAAAACCGCAGTATAACTGCGGTTTTTATCGTCACTGCGAGGCTGCTTCTTTAAATTCCTCTGACGGTGGTGTTCTGCCTTCAAAGAGCTCATCGGCATTCGTTGGTAATGGTCGTGGTACTACGCGCTTCAGCTCCCCTCTTCGATCCACTCTAAACTGCATCGCAGTTACCCCAAGATACCGCTGCTGGGTCAACTCTGCTAAGCGTTGATTGTCTGCCAAAATTGTTGGGCGCAAAAACACAATAAGGTTGCGCTTTTCTTGCACATCAGTGGTGGAACGGAACAAGGCTCCGAGCACAGGGATGCTGCCTAAGATGGGTACTTTCTGCACCGTTTTGCGCACATCATCCTGTATCAACCCACCAAGCACTATAGTTTCACCATCATCCGCCAGCACAGTGGTATTAATGGAACGTTTACTAGTGATCAAATCCACTGCTGCCGAAGCTCCTGATTGTACGGCTGAAGCCTCTTGTTCCAATGCCAGCCTCACTGTTCTATCACCAGCCACAGTGGGGGTCACCGTTAATGTAATCCCAACATCTTCACGTTGTATGGTTTGAAAAGGATTGGTACCGCCGCCAGAGCTGCTATTGGTATGTTGTCCTGTCACAAAAGGTACATTCTGGCCCACAATAATCGATGCTTCTTGGTTGTCTAAGGTCAGGATACTTGGAGTGGAAAGAAGGTTAACATCTGACTCTGAAGAAAGTGCCTGCAAAAAACCGCCCCAGCGCAAGTTGCCGCGGCTATCTATCTCACCACCACCAATGGTGGCACCATCGCCAATTTGAGGTGCCGAGTTGCCCAAAACACCCCGTACCACATCATTAACACTCATACCTACATTTGAAAAGTTAGTACCGCCATAACCATTACGGCTATTGCCGCCAGCCCATTGAAACCCAAGGTCCAGTCCTTTATCTCCGCCAACTTCAACAATAGCGGCCTCTATGAGTATTTGTGCACGACGCACATCCAGCTGACGCACAATGCTTTTTACTTCTTGCATCATTAACGGCTCGGCGCGCACTACCAACGAGTTTGTAGGAACATCAGGCTGGATAAAAGCACGTTTTTGCCCCCCGCCTTTGCTATCTCCGCCTGCTTCAGCATCCAAAAAACCTTTTAAAAGCTCAGCCATTTCTTCAGCGTCCGCATGGTTTAGCCGTACCACCTGTACTGAACCTGTCTGATTTGGAGGCACATCCATTTCGCGGACAAGCTCCACCACACTATTACGGCTTTTAGTGTCTCCACGCACCAGCAAGCGATTGGTTCTTTCATCCGCCACTACACTTAACCGCCCTTCACGATTCGACTTGCTGCTACCTCCGCCGCCATCCACCGGCACCATGGCCTCGATCAGCTTTAATACATCCGCAGCCCATGCATGTTTTAAGGCGACGACTTCCACCTCTTCCGCCTCACTGCCATCTAGGTGCGCAATGATAGTCTCTAGCCGACGAATGTTATTGGCGTGGTCACTTACAATCAGGGCGTTAGCACTAGAAACAGCCGCCAAATGCCCATACTGCGGAACTAAGGGTCGTAATACAGGCACCAACTCAGACACGGGCGAGTTCTCGACCACAATCACACGAGTAACAAGCTCTTCGCCATCGTTAATACTGCTTTCAGTGAGCGGCAGATTGCTTTGCTTCGCTGTAGTATTGGGCACCACTTTTATCACATCGCCCGATGGAACAGCAGCATAGCCATGTACTTGCAATACCGCCAAAAATAACTCGTATACCTCTTGAGCTGTTAATGGGTGCCGCGACACAACCGTCACATCACGAGCCCGAACGCGCGGGTCAACCACAAAGTTCTTACCCGTCATATCTGCGACTTTCTCAATAAAAGCTTGAATTTCTGCGTTACGTATATTCACCGTCCACGCTTTATCATCCTCTTCAGCCATCGTTATAGATGCAAATGCCAGCAAGAATATTGCGAGCAAATTAATACAGAGCCTATGGGTTATTTGTTTTATCATTCTCTTGCCTACGGCGGATAATTTACGGTAAAACGGCGGGTTCCACGCACCACTTCGATAGTGGCAGACCCGCTAACTAATACATCATTTAAAATGGCAATATCTTGTTGTTCTTCGCCAAGCATCTGTCCATTTACAGAAACAATTTGATCTCCTACGCGCAGGCCCACCGCCCCGATTAATGCAGCAGGCGCTGAATCACCAATCACATATCCTTCTGCATCAGATTCTGATACTGGCTTTAAAGCAAGTTCATTTATAATGAGCTGTCGCTGCTGTTGGGGTGAGTCACCGGGTATAACAAAAGCCGTACTAGAGTTTTCATTCGAGGCTGAAGCAGGTTTTGGTCTTGCCTGACGAGCTGGGCGCCGCTGAGGCGAGGCCTCCTCAATACCACTCACGCTGCTACTCTTATTATTTGCACTGAGCGTATTTTCTTTCATGCGCAGAGTTTCATGCTTCCCTTGGCGCCGAAGAATCACTCTATCGCGATGTATTTCAACTACCTCAACGCTGTTTGGAAGACTATCCCCAACTCGATACAAGCTTGCTTCCTTGCCTTTTTCTGCAATAACAGCAACGGCTTTGGCGTTATCCACATGAGCAAACAACCCCACTAACTCTAAGCTTAAACGAGTATCCGGCGCATCTTTTATTTCCTCTACTACCACTTCTTCTGTTTCTGTTTCGCCAAATAACTTCCACTCTGAAATCTGCGTCTGAGACACGGTGGATTTTTGTTGGCTTTCAATGGCTTTCAAGTGGAACAAATGCTCAGGAACGACAACTTTATCAACTGGGCCAGCTGCGTAAAGCCAAAACGTATCAACTAAAACTTTAGCCAAAACAACAAGCAAGCCTAAAGCTACAAACAGCCTTAGCCAATAATTTATTTTAGTTATCACTTCCGTCCCTCGGTAACACTCTGGCACTAGCATGCGTGTGTATTCCAATTGCCACTGTGCTTACCATTGATCACTTATTATAAACACCACATCGTCAGCACTGCCACCTTGACTCATACCGAGCAGTTGTATCCAACGGCGATACACCCGCCATTCAAACACACGCCCCTCAAGACTCCCATCCATGTACAATCGCGAAGCGGATGGGGCTTGTAATTTAAAACGAGTTAAATGCGGTGTATCAGTATCAGCAGTCAACTGCAAAGGGCCCACTGTAGCAGAACCATTAGCCCAATGAATACGCCCACCAGAGTAATTTATAACTCCCTCCGCGCTTACCTCACCCTTTGAAGACCATGACAGTTTATGGATGTCTCCAAGAATAGACCCATCAGCACCACCAACAGATAAAGACAGTGCTTGGCTAAAAGCCTCTACCTCTGCACTTAACTTAATATTTTCAGCTTCCATACGGCCAGAAAGGTTAAACACAACCCTTCCTTCAGCTTCAAGAGGTGCACTATATATAGCAATATTTATTGTCGGCTTTAAAAAACGACGTTGCACAGACCACTGCGCCGTGCCCGAAAGCTCGCGCCACCGCCACTTCGCAGAACCATTAAGCATACGACCAGACACATTCGACAGATGTATCTGGTCGCTTCCGATACTGTAATCCTGCTCTTTTATCACGATCCGAGCGGGCATAGTTATGACGGCAAATAGCAATAATGCTACAACAAACACAAAAGCCATTAACCAAACTCGAATCATAAAAAGCCCTTAGTATCGCTCACGCGTTCTTTTTAGAACGGAACATCGTCATCAAAATCTAGCCCACCACCTTGGGGAGCTGCGGGAGCTTGCTGCCCCATGTTCTGCCCGCCATATTGTTGTTGCGTAGGCGCTGCTGCCTGAGGCTGAGGCGCGGGATTACCATACCCCCCCTGTTGTTGGTAATTATCTTGTGACGCCCATTCGCCGCTATCGCCACCACCGCCTCGGCTATCTAGCATTTGCATATTATTAGCCACTATCTCTGTGCTATAACGATCTTGGCCACTCTGATCCTGCCACTTACGCGTGCGAATGCTACCTTCGATGTAAACTTTACTGCCCTTACGCAAATATTGAGCAGCCACTTCAGCCAAACGATTAAACAATACAACGCGGTGCCACTCTGTACGTTCTTGGCGCTGATTTGTATTTCTATCTGTCCATGATTCGCTAGTGGCGATACTCAAGTTTGTCACACTACCGCCACTTGGCATTACGCGGCTTTCAGGATCTGCGCCTAAATTGCCTATTAAAATAACTTTGTTCACACCTCGAGACATTTTTCTCTCCTAATTTCTATACTTTGTATCGTGAATTCTTCCTAGCTAGTGTTAGCAGGAATGCACGCCATAACCAATAGCCAAACGCGTTTTTATCAGTAAGCCATGAACCACAAAAATATTAGCGCCTAAGAACCTGCCAAAGCCGGCCTGAAAGTGTATCAGAATCAATGTAACAGCATAGTGAACAAGCAAACCATTCACTCATTCAGGTACGGATGTACCAATCTATAGAAAATTTTGTTAACGTTAGAGCGTTTATGTGCTAATACTAACCAACATCAAATATTCCCTACGATTTACTTATACTCGGGCAACACAATGAAAATAAAAAGTCTAGCTATTTATGGGGCCAACTCACTACCTAACACCTTGTTAGGTGAGTTTTTAGAAAAACATAGTTATACAGTGCAAATTCATCAAACGCCAGAATCAACGCTCCACTACCTTGCAGACACCTCTGCTCCACTAGTGCTCATTGACCACAGCACAGGCAACACCGAGGAGCTAGTAAGCCACTGCCTCTCCACTCCTCTTGGCAAGAGTGGAAAGTTAGTTCTAGCAGTATTTAACGTTGATAGCGATGACACTTTGAGAAAACTAGCCCGCCTCCCTTTAGTCAATGGAGTTTTCACCCATGACTGCCCACAGGACATGCTTTTAAAAGGCATCGCTGCCATGCTAAAGGGTGAAATATGGTTGCCTCGATATATTTTAGAAGAGCATTTGGTTAAACACAGGGTGCTACGTTCTTCTGGCGGCAATACAGACGCCAGCCTAACAGAGCGCGAAAGTGAAATTTTGGGTTTGTTAGCTACTGGCGCTCGCAATACCGATATCGCAGACGCACTTAATCTGAGCCCTCATACTGTCAAAACCCATATCTACAATATTTTCAAAAAAATAAATGCCAGCAATCGTATGCAAGCAGTGAACTGGGCCAAAGAACACCTCAATGCTTACTAAACGCCACAGGGGTCAAGATGGTACAATCTTGGCCCCTGTGGCATTTTAGTGGCAGATATTCTCTTCATGAAAACAATTGCTGTTCGTGGTGCGCGCACGCACAACCTCAAAAATATCGATGTCGATATCCCTCGTGATAAGCTCATTGTGATTACGGGCCTTTCAGGTTCAGGCAAGTCTTCGCTTGCTTTTGATACGTTATATGCCGAAGGGCAACGCCGCTACGTTGAATCATTATCCACGTATGCTCGGCAATTCCTCTCGGTCATGGAAAAACCGGAAGTAGATCTTATCGAAGGGCTATCCCCCGCCATTTCTATTGAGCAAAAGTCCACAAGCCATAACCCTAGATCCACAGTCGGCACCATTACTGAAATTTATGATTACCTACGCTTGTTATTCGCTCGCGCTGGTGAACCTCGTTGCCCCACTCACGGCCTCCCGCTAGCGGCACAAACCGTTAGTCAAATGGTAGATCAGGTACTCAACCTGCCAGAAGGCAGCAAACTCATGCTATTGGCACCTGTGGTTCAAGACAAACGCGGCGAACACTTGCATGTGCTAGAACAACTCCGAGCCCAGGGCTTTATTCGCGCCCGTATTAATAACATAGTTACCGATTTAGACGACACCCCAGCGTTAGATAAAAACAAAAAACACAGCATAGAAGCAGTGGTGGACCGCTTCCGAGTACGCGCGGACATGCATAATCGCCTTGCTGAGTCCTTTGAAACAGCGCTGGAGCTTGCCGATGGCGTCGCTCTCATCGCCCCTATGCCTGACGAGGAAGCTGTCGAAGAAATCACCTTTTCAGCACGCTTCGCCTGTGCTACTTGTGGTTATAGTATTAACGAACTTGAGCCACGCTTATTCACCTTTAACAACCCAGCAGGAGCCTGCCCGAGTTGCGAAGGCCTAGGCCAAAAACAATTTTTCGATATGGACAAAGTGATTGCTAATCCTCATGCCTCGCTGTCAGCGGGTGCAATTCGGGGATGGGACAAACGCAACGTATATTATTTTCAGCTACTGCAAGCCCTAGCAGATCATTACAATTTTTCTATTGATACAGCATTTAACGAACTAACCGCGCAAGCTCAAGACGCGATTCTATACGGCTCAGGAAAAGTGGCTATTGCTTTTCGCTACTTAAACGACAAGGGAGATATTGCTATTCGAAAACACCCTTTTGAAGGAGTGATTCCGAATATGGAGCGTCGTTACCGCGAAACGGAGTCTGAGGCGGTACGCGAAGAATTAGCTCGCTTTTTAAGCCACTCCACCTGCCCGAGCTGCAAAGGCTCTAGGTTGAAAGAATCTGCACGCAACGTGTTCATTGATAACCACACGCTCCCAGACTTAGTAGAAAAGCCTATTGGCGAAGCTTTTGAATACTTTAGCCAACTCACGCTCAGCGGGCATAAGGGCGAAATAGCCGAAAAGATTCTTAAAGAAATCCGTGACCGACTGCAGTTCCTAGTTAATGTAGGCTTAAACTATCTCAACTTAAGCCGTAACGCAGAGACGCTTTCAGGAGGCGAGGCTCAACGTATTCGCTTAGCATCGCAGATCGGCGCGGGGCTAGTGGGCGTTATGTACGTACTAGACGAGCCTTCCATAGGGCTTCACCAAAGAGATAACGAGCGCTTACTCAATACACTGATCCATTTACGTGATCTCGGCAACACAGTTATCGTGGTAGAACATGATGAGGATGCCATTCGCGCTGCTGACTATCTTATTGATATAGGCCCTGGAGCTGGACGCCATGGGGGTGAAGTCATTGCGGCGGGCACAGTGGATGAAATTATTGCAACTCCCACGTCACTGACTGGCCAATACCTCAAAGGGGAGCAAGGCATTGCTGTTCCTCAGAAAAGGCAAAAACCAAGCGGTAAATGGCTAAAGCTAAACGGCGCCACAGGTAATAACTTAAAAAAGGTGAACCTAGAGCTCCCTGTGGCTCTCTTCACCTGTATTACGGGTGTGTCTGGCTCGGGTAAATCTACCCTTATCAACCAGACACTTTATCCACTAGCTGCAACAACTCTCAATAAAGCCACCACACTTAAAGCATCTCCATACCAAAATATTGAAGGCTTAGAACATTTCGATAAAGTCATCGACATTGACCAGAGCCCCATTGGCCGAACCCCACGCTCAAACCCCGCCACCTACACAGGCATATTTACCTCAATCAGAGAGCTTTTCGCTGGAACTCAGGAAGCACGAGCACGCGGATACAAAGTCGGTAGGTTTAGTTTTAACGTGCGCGGCGGACGCTGCGAGGCATGCCAAGGCGATGGGCTGATTAAAGTAGAAATGCATTTCTTAGCAGACATGTACGTGCCTTGCGAAGAATGTCATGGCAAGCGATACAATCGCGAGACTTTAGAGATCCTCTACAAAGGCAAAAGCATTCATGAAGTACTTAGTATGACAGTGGATGAAGCTAGAGATTTTTTTGAGAACATTCCTGCCCTAGCCAGAAGGCTGCAAACTTTGATAGATGTGGGCTTAAGCTATATCAGCTTAGGGCAATCAGCGATCACACTATCGGGCGGTGAAGCACAGCGTATTAAGCTTGCACGGGAACTTTCTAAGCGCGATACAGGTAAAACCCTCTATATTCTTGATGAGCCCACCACGGGGCTGCATTTTCATGATATTAAACAATTACTCGATGTACTATTTAGGTTAAGAGATCAAGGCAACACTATAGTAGTGATAGAGCACAATCTTGATGTCATCAAAACCGCAGACTGGATTGTGGATTTAGGCCCTGAGGGGGGCTCGGGCGGAGGCGAAATCATAGCTACAGGCACACCAGAAACAGTGGCTAGCGAAGAGTCAAGTTATACAGGGCACTTTCTTAAGCGCTGGCTGTAATATAAACAGGCAATAAAAAACCCCTTTGATGGGGTTTTTTATTGCCTGTCGCATCACGACTTATTCTTCGTCGTTTTGCTCTACATCTTCAGGGCGATCAACAAGCTCAACATAGGCCATTGGTGCGTTATCACCCGCACGAAAGCCCATTTTTAAAACTCGTAAATAACCACCTGGACGCTCTTTATAGCGTGGACCAAGTTCATTGAACAAGATGCCAACAGCTTCATTCGAACGTGTTCTTGCAAAAGCAATACGACGATTGGCAACAGAATCTTCCTTTGCCAATGTGATTAATGGTTCAGCAACACGACGTAACTCTTTAGCCTTCGGCAAAGTTGTTTTGATCGCACCGTGCTCGAACAGAGAAACGGTCATGTTGCGGAACATCGCGTCGCGATGCGCACTTGTACGGTTTAATTTTCTGCCACTCTTGCGATGTCGCATGGTTCCAGTTCCTTTA
>Ga0079226_10001462_pt1 | contig 18115 bp, 15 predicted proteins | sample Poulit2014_FD_76345 | JGI IMG/M metagenome (GOLD analysis project Ga0079226, IMG submission 76345) | Agricultural soil microbial communities from Georgia to study Nitrogen management - Poultry litter 2014 | ecosystem: Environmental > Terrestrial > Soil > Agricultural land | place: USA: Georgia...
ATTTGGCTGTATCATTACTGACATTTACATAATAATGATTTATGGTGGATGGATAATGAATCACTTCTCCCTTTTTTAAATTATATTCCTTTTGATTTAAGTAAAATGTAATCTCACCTTCCAACACATAATACATTTCCTCTCCCTCGTGGCTAGAAGTTTCACTTTTATCATTCGGATAAACGGTGATGATATAATTGTCCAATTTTCTATCTTTAAATTCGCTTGACGCCCTTAAAAATTCCTGGTCTGAACGCTCCAGCGTAAATGGTTCCATAGTATCCGGTGAAATTTTAAACTCCTCTGTATATTGAGGTGTGAAGAAAGATGTAATATGTACTCCCAGAGCTTCAGCAATCTTATTTAACGATGTTATTGCCAGCGATGATTCCCCTCTTTCAACCTGCGAAAGAAAACTGACTGATAACCCTGTATCTTCGCTTAGCTGTTTTAATGTTTTCTTATTGTTCGTTCTTAGGTTTTTAATCTTTTCCGAAACTTCTTTCATGAATACATCCACCTTTTACAGTAATACTGTATTTTTTTACACTATAACATAATAAAATTACACTTGAAAGAATTTTCGGATAATTATCCTAAAATTATAGCTTTTAAATAACTTCAAGATTAATCGCCTTTTTTATATCAAGGTAAAATGCAAACTGAAAATATCTTATCGAACGTTATATATTAATCGTTTATGTATGAAAAACGTCCACACAAAATTTTAATGATTCAACCACTTACATATGAATGTTTCATCATACCTGAGTTTTACATAATTCCATTACATGATTTAAAAAGAGAAATAAGCAGAACAAATTTCAATAGGATCGCACTACCGGCGGTGCATGAAATTAAAAAAGAATATATGATCTCGTACAAGTATCAACCGAATGAGTATATGTGAATTCGAAGACGGCGTATCTTCCAAAATTTGCTTTCACGTAAAAACTGTAATAGCAAAGAACGGATATGGTTATTCTTTCAGTAACCGTATTAATCACGACCTCGATTTCGAAACTCACGAAGCAACTTCTCGTTCTTCCCAATAAAGAAATCACAAAAAAGTATACCGTTCATTACAGAAGAAAGTATTTATATATCAGAGTTATGACGCATGCCGAATTGAAAAGTAAGTCATCTCAACTATGATGTTGCTCTCAATTTCGGCATTAAAAGACACCCACAAAATCTTTTGCGGGTGTCTAATTATGATATTTATCTTTTGCCATCTCTACTTGGGCAGGGAAGAGTTCAATGAGCGAAGTGTTTCATTATCTGGAACATTAAAAACTTGTTAATTTTATTTTAAAATCCACAATAGATTTTTATACATGCTTCTAACGTCCTTCTAGTGCATCTGTATAAATCCTCTTGATAACCTCTTCTGTTAACTCTAATGGGCTCCTTACAAGCAGCCTCGTCTGTTTCAAAGCATTTTCAGTAAGAAGCTTTATATCTTCTTCAGAGATATTATAAAATTGCAGATTTTCAGGAAGTCCGACTTCTTCCACCAGCTTAAATAGTTTATCAACTATCTCTGTAGAAATCTCCATGGAATCTTTATCTGCAGTTTCAATATTAAAAATTGGTGCCAGCTGGGATAACTTATTACTGCACGATTTTTTTATAACATTGTATACGTAAGGAAGGAGCACAGCATTGGATTCACCGTGCGGAATTTTAAAATTGCCTCCTAACGGATAAGCGAGTGCATGTACTCCAGCTACTCCGGCATTATAAAAACTCAAACCCGCCATGATACTTGCTGTAGACAATTCGTTTTTAGCTTCGTAATTTTTAGAGTCCCATACACCTTCCCTTATATTATTATAGATCTTTTCCATCGCTCCATAAGCCAGATTGTCAGTGATAGGCGTAGCATCCACCGAAGTAAATGATTCTATGGCATGTGTAAATGCATCTACTGCACTTGCTGCTGCTACTTTAGGCGGAAGGGAATACGTATATACCGGGTCGATAATTGCATATGTCGCCAACATAAGCGGATCTGTAACTGCATCTTTACTATCCCCGATAGAAAACACTGCAATATCAGTAACTTCTGCCCCTGTTCCTGAAGTTGTTGGCATCAAAATATTCGGTATTTTCTCATTGCTAAGCTTCATATCACCAGTCAAATTCAAATAGTTTTCAATAGACCCATCCTGCACGGCAATCAATGAGGCGGCTTTTACCAAGTCGAGAGTACTTCCTCCCCCGAGACCTATAAGCAGGTCAGGGTTAGCGTTTCTGACTTCCTCAACAATCTCATTACCTTTTTCTACTGATGGTTCAGCCATTACATTCGTGGATAATTCAAACTGTATATTAGATTCAACAAGTAAGGTTTTAATTTTCTCTGTAGATCCCAATTCTTCAAGAATCGGGTCACAGAGAATGTAAACTTTCCTTACTTCCATATCTTTTACAATATTATTAATTTCGTTGGTAGCATTTAATCCATAATGAATATGTTCAGGTGAGACGAGCTTCATTATTATATCTCCTTTATTTAACATCTTCGAACTCTATAAGATTATTGTCGTCTGGCTTGGATGTTGCCAATGTCATTATTACCATAGCTATCATAGATATAAGCACACCCATACCTGCTGCTGCAAACGGGTTGGAAACATCAAGTCCAAATGGCAGATATATTACCCAATAAGAGATTGTTCCTGCTGCGAGCGAAACAATTGCAGAAGCTTTATTTGCCCGTTTCCAAAGAGATCCTATGACTAATGGTCCAGCTGTTGCGGAGACAATGCCACCGATACCAATCCACATGAATATCGATAGGAATTCCGGCGGGTTCCAAGCCACGATACCTGCTAAAATCAGGAAAAGGAATGTTGAGTATCTACTTATCAGAAGTTCATATTTTTCTGCTTTTTCAGCACTTAACTTTGTTTTAGGTACGATAGACAACCTGAATATATCATTCGCTAAAATTTGTGTTAAAGAAACTACCAGCCCATCGGATGTAGACATTACTGCAGAAAGAACCGCAACTGCTAAAAATGCAGCGATAAATGGCGGGAAAATTTCAGTAAATAATGTTGGTATAACTGCATCCGCTCTTATTTCGAGGCTCGGATCTAGAACACCAATCGCAAGCATTCCGCCAAGCCCCATAAGCGGCATGATTGTTGCAAATACAGTAGTGAACATTAATAATTTTTTCAGATCCTTGTTAGAGCGTACAGCCATGAATTTATTACCTAAATGTGGCTGAATTGCAAAAGGCAAGTGGGCGATCAGCAGTAGAAGAACAAGCCAGATGTTTCCGTAGGTCTCATCTCCCGGCAGGAACAGTTTACCGAAATGTCCCTCAGGTCTCCTCTCCGTAATTTTGTTGATCAATTCACTGAATCCACCATCTACTCCGACTCCAAGGAGGAAACAGAATACTACTGTAATAGCAATTAAGAGCATTAGGCCACCTTGAACCGCATCGGTCATAATATCAGAATGCGAACCTCCAAGGAATACATAAATTCCTATAACTACGATTGTAATGATAATGCCTGTACCATAATCGATGCCCATCATAATTTGGAACATGGTGGCAGCTGCTACAAGCTGCGAGATGACATAGAAAATCAACAGGATGGATATTACGGCTAATACCAATCTCAAAACATCACTATTATAACGGTTTCCTATAAATTCAGGGATTGTTCTTGTTCCCAGTCTATCTCCATACTCTTTAATGGCTTTTGCAAAGAAGAGCATACCGAAAACAGTAGCTACTGGATAAAGCAACGGGTACCATAGTGATGGTGCTCCCATGGCGTATGCAAGCCCAGGCATCCCCATGAACGTAGAACCACTGGCAATGCCTGCACTGATGACCAATCCAATTGTAATAGGGCCGTAACTCGACCTTGCAGTTGCAAAATCGTCACTTGTATTCGTCTTTTTCATACCCAGATATCCAAAATACAGCATAATTCCTATAAATATAAACATGAATATCCAAGACCACATGATTACACTGTCCATTATTTAGCCCCCTTGTTCTTCTCTAAAAATGATGTCTTGAATAAAATCAGGTAGATCGTAATCCAAGTAAATAAATTGACCGCTAAAATTATATACAAAAATGTCATCATAGACTTCATCCCCTTATTATCAATTTGTAGATCTCATCGCTCTTTTTCAACTTTCTACTCAATCCACTCGCTTCTTCATGAAGAATATATTCATCATTTCTGTAAGTAATGCTGTAGGGTAGATAGATATGATACTTATCTACATTTTCTATGGTTGGAAAACTCCAACTCTTTTTCTTGTACATATAATGATGCCTCAATATTTCATGTCCATTTTTTTCTATATCATAATTCATCTCAACCGGAATCGTGTAAGAGTATTTCTTTTGGCTGTATCTTTGATAATCATCTTCTGAAAATGACGTATCTTTCTGTAACAGATCCGTTGCCAAAAAGTGTTTAAATCTTTTTTTGCCGGAAAAAGGGAGCGGCTTGTAGGTCACATGCCATCTGGATATTAGTACGGGCAAGTTAAATTTTATTTCATTCATAGTTCAGACTGATCATTTTCAATTTTGACATTTCTTTAATGGCATACTTGATTCCTTCAGTACCGTATCCGGAATTCTTCCTGCCATTATACGGCATGTGGTCAAAACGTAACGTGGGAACATCATTTATAAGTACCTGCCCATAATCAAGTACATTCCCCAACTTTAGTGCCGTTTTTAAATTATTGGTAAAGACCCCAACATTCAAACCAAATTCAGAGGAGTTGAGTTTCTCTGAAATCCCCTCAGGTGACGTCACCTTTTCCACCACAAGGACAGGGCCAAAAACCTCTTTTGTACAAATTTTCATGTCAGCAGTGGCGCCTGTAACAATAGTGGGAGTTATAGCTCCATTCAAAACATCTCCTCCTGTAATGATTTCAGCTCCATCATTCACTGATTCTTCAAGCCAATCCCTTATCCTTTCCTGACTTTGCTCATCGATGAGATCTGTAAAATCTGTTTTTGTATCCAATACCTCACCGTATTTCAGAGATTCAGTCTGCTTTTTTAAAAGTTTAAGAAAAGGTTCATAAACCCCTTCATCTACATATGCTTTCTGAGTACTGATACATACCTGTCCATTATATGAAAAAGCAGCATTGACGACTTTCTCAGCTATATTTTTCAGGTCATCAACCTCTTCTGTAATATAAACCGGTGAAGTACTTCCGAGTTCCAAAGTCAGTTCTCTCAACCCTGCTTTGGATTTGATCAATTTACCAACTTTGGCACTTCCTGTGAAAGAGATTTTCTTTATTTCATCGAATGTGAGCAGGTGATCTGTTACTTCCTCCCCATCACCCGTAACTATTTGCAGGACATTTTCCGGCAAGCCACTTTCTTCAAGAATATACTTGATAAAGAAAGATGAAAATGGTGTTTTTTCAGATGGCTTAATGATTACTGAGTTCCCCACAGCAATTGCCGGTCCGATTTTATGAAGAGCCAGATTCAGCGGGAAATTAAAAGGTGTCATTGCGTACACAATTCCAAGAGGCTCATATTTCGTAAAAGCTTCCCTTCCGGAACCATTGGGTGCAACATCAAGATTGATGGACTCTCCTTCTAACTTGGAGGCTTCAATCCCTGATAGTTTTAAAGTCTGAATGCTTCTTTCCACTTCCTGTCTGGCAGCTTTTAACGGTTTTTTAGCCTCCAGGCTTATGATTTCCGCCATAGTATCATAATGTTTTTCAAGTGCTTCAGCAGTTTTTAATAAGATATCCGTACGATCATAACTGCTGTAGAACTTGAAACTCTCAAAAGCGTTTTGGGAACGATTAACGATTTCAGTCAAACTTTTTTTATCGAAATCAAAAATATGGAGTTTGTCCAAATGGCTCAAGTAAGTGTATGGGTACGTATTCAAATTAAATTCAGCGTTTCTGTTAATTTCTTTCTTCAATAACTTTATATAATCCATGTCACACCTCCAAGACACAAACTCAAATGAATACGTATTCATTTGAGTTTACACTGTCCCTCTTTCAAATAATTTACAGGGATAAGTCTCCTGTACAATGCTCTCCTTACCGTTCTCTATTTCTTCTATAAGGTGTCTTATTGCTATTTCACCCAGGTTCTTTCCCATATCCAAACCTATTGAAGTCAAATTAAAAGAACTATGCTGTATCGCTTCCGTGTTATCAATCCCTACCAAAGCAACATCTTGGGGAATGGAAAAACCCTTTTTCTGAAGTACATCCATAATGGTCATCGCAATCATATCTGTTGCTGCAAATATTGCAGTTGGCCTTCTTTTTTTAGCCATTACTTCATTTATTTCCTGTTCTATCGCAATTGGTGTCTGAGGGGTTATCGAAAAGTTGGAAGGTGAAATGTCTAAGTCATGTTTTTTCAATGAATGTATGAATCCATCATAGCGGCCACGGAAAGTGGATTTTTCCAGTTCTCCCCCAAACCAATGGATGTCAGAATGACCTTTACTGATCAGATAATCGCCTGCCATCTCTCCTGCCTGATAATTGTTCAACTCAACAAAATTCCCTCCGTTTTCGTGTTTACGGTTAAACATGATGTAAGGAATTCTGAGATTAATGAGGTCTTTGAAATGATGGCTGTTATAGTACATGGAAGAGAGAATTATCCCTTCCGTCCTCTGTGAAAAAACTGCATTGTATAAATCATCTTTAGGAAAATCTTCTTCGAAATATACGTTTACGTTAAAGCCTTTCAGATAGGCATGGTTGATGATCTTTTTTGTCGTTTCCACAAAAAATGGATTATTCAAAGTGCCTGAAATCAATGAAATCTGATTTGTTTTATTACTTATCAAAGACCGCGCTACAGAATCTGGCCTGTAGTTCAGCTCTTTCATCACCCTTTCTACAATTTCCCTTTTTTCTCTTTTTACTGATGCAGGGTTGTTGATAACTCTTGATACTGTAGATTGAGAAACCCCCGCATTTTTTGCAATATCTTTGGACGATACCATTATACACCTCTCATAGCAAGCGCTTACAATTCACATTAAACATTTATCTGATTGTTTTGTCAATAGTGATATTTACTATTTTATGCTACCATACTACTCTTTCAAAGGCTTCAATGCTCTTTTTTCATCCAGTATATAAGTTCTTTCTCTCGCCTTTCATTCATTTCTTTCGATTCTTCTCTGCTCCAATTATAAAACCCCTTTCCTGTCTTCTGTCCATAATCGCCCTTTGCTACATTTCCTCTCATATTCGCTAAAGATTCTTGATTTGTACTTAAATCTTTAAAAAGATACTCCGATATATCATCGAAAACATCCAGCCCTCCCATATCCGCAGTCATGAATGGCCCAGTTACTCCGAGCCGTCGACCAATACTGTATTTTACCGCATCATCAATATCTTCTACTGTCGCAACGCCTTGTTCCAAAATATACTGGGCCTCTCTAAATAGCGCATATTGAAGCCGGTTGACAATTGAACCCATTATATCTTTGTTAAGTACTACCGGTTTTTTGTTCATTATTTCCAATAACTCTTTGGTTCTTTGAACCGTTTCTTCTGACGTATGCTCTCCTCGTACTACTTCAACCAGAGGAATCAGGTGGCCGGGGCTCCAAAAATGAGTGACAACCGTCCTTTCTGGATAAGATATATTTTCGGCAATATCAGTTGGACTCAGTCCTGAAGTGTTGCTTGCAAGAACAGTTTCCCGTGAGCATATTTTCTCCAGATCACTAAACATCTTCTGTTTCAGTGCCAGTTTCTCCGGTATCGCTTCGATGATAAAAGTAGCATTTTCAGCAACGTCCCTAAGGGAAAGGGAAAAATTTATCAGCTTCTTTATACTTTCCTTATCATTTTCTATAACTCCATATCGTTCCATAATATCTAATTTTTCAGCTATCCCATTTTTTGCCCCGGCAATATCCTGTTCATTAATCCCCCAAACATCCACACCAAGTCCAGCCATGGCAGCAGAGACAGCGAGGGAATGCCCCATCGTTCCTGAGCCGATTATTGATATGCGCACTCTACTAATATTCATATAGCAGTCCAACCTCCATCCACTTTAATAGTGTCGCCAGTTATAAAATCAGCCATGTCAGAGGAAAGGAATAAAACGGCACCTGAGACATCAGAAGGCTGAGCGAGCTTTCCCAACGGTATCCGGCTCAATATATCCTGATGGAATGATTTGTCTTTCATTATTTCATCAGTGAAACCTGTTTCAACAAATGTCGGAGCTACAGCATTGACTTTAACACCTTTGTCAGCCCATTCAACAGCCAGCGCTTTTGTTAACTGTACTGCACCACCTTTGCTTGAACAGTAGGCTGCTCGTTTGTAATAACCGACGAAGGCCATTTGAGAGACCATATTGATTATTCTGCCCTGTTTTCTTGAAATCATATACTCTCCAACCCTTTGCGCACAGAAGAACAACCCTTTTAGATTAGTATCCAATACCTGATCCCAGTCTTCCTCCGTCACTTCCAATGCAGGTTTCGGGATGTTCACCCCTGCATTATTTACGAGGACATCAACCTTCCCCATTCTACTCTCTGCTTCATCAACCATTTTATAAACACTCTGAACATCTCGCATATCACATTTTATATAAAAACAATCAGTTTTATATCTACGAAGTTCCTCGACAGTCTCACTTAAAGCATTCTCATTCCTGCCAGTAATTGCTACTATTGCACCACACTTTGCAAAACTCATGGCAATTTCTTTACCGATTCCTTTGCCTCCCCCTGTCACCAAAACTTTCTGACCATCTAATTCGTCAAAATCATTCATAATATCCTTCCTTTCATAAAAAATATATAGTTACAAAACGAAGAAGTTCAAAGCTATACCTGAACAAAGTTTAGAATATTCGCACTCTATTGACAAGTGAATGCGATTTCATATACTATTGGCTTATACCTTACACTTTGAAAAGTAGTGCTTTCAATTTTGAATACGTATTCATAAGGAGAGATCACCAATGGCAACCTATTTGAAAAAAGGGAAGATAGCAGAGGAAATAAAGCAGGATGATGACAAGGTTTCTGAAATAGTAAGAACAACAATCAGAGATATTGAAGATCAGGGAGACAAGGCAATAAGGGAACTTTCCGAGAAATTTGACGACTGGAGTCCTGAAAGTTTCCGGCTTACTCAGGAGCAGATAGAAGAAATATGCTCAAAAATACCGCAGCAGACCATCGAAGATATTGAATTCGCACAGAATAACATCCGTCAATTTGCAGAAGAACAGTTGAAGTCCATGAATGATATCGAAGTTGAAACGATGCCGGGAGTAATACTCGGGCATAAGAATATCCCTGTGAACAGTGTCGGATGTTATGTGCCTGGCGGCCGTTACCCAATGGTCGCTTCAGCGCACATGAGTGTTCTTACCGCTAAAGTCGCGGGAGTAAAAAGAGTGATTGCCTGCACGCCTCCAATCAACGGAGAAATTCCTGCTGCAACTGTATATGCCATGCATCAAGCCGGAGCAGATGAGATTTATATACTCGGCGGCATTCAGGCAATGGCGGGAATGGCTATCGGCACAGAAACAATTGATTCAGTAGATATGATTGTCGGCCCTGGGAATGCCTTCGTAGCAGAAACAAAACGCCAACTCTATGGCCGTGTAGGCATTGATCTGCTTGCAGGACCAACTGAAACACTAGTCGTTGCAGATGAAACAAGCGAGCCAGAAATGATTGCCACAGATATACTTGGTCAGGGAGAACACGGCCCTACCTCACCGGGGGCACTGATTACAACATCTAAAAAAATTGCAGATGAAACGGTAGAAGAAATCGAAAGACAATTGAAAGTTCTTCCTACTGCCGATGTTGCACGTGTATCATGGGAAGATTACGGTAAAATCATTTTGGTCAAAGACGAACAAGAAGCACTAGAAGAAGCAGACCGTCTTGCATATGAACACGTTGAAATACTGACCAAAAACCCTGACTTCTTCCTTGAAAATTTGACGAACTACGGTTGCCTGTTCCTTGGTCCAGAAACAAATGTAGCATACGGTGATAAAGTAATCGGAACTAACCATACCTTGCCGACAAAAGGAGCAGCCAAATATACTGGTGGACTTTGGGTAGGTAAATTCCTTAAAACAGTCACTTATCAAAAAATCACATCTGAAGAACAAAGTGCTTATATTGGAGAATATGCAGCAAGACTGTGCCAACTGGAGAATTTCGCAGGGCATGCTGAACAAGCATTATTAAGAACTCGCAAATACGAAAATAATAAATAACTAAACTCAAAAAAATGGACTGAGATATAATTCTTTCAGACCTCAGTCCATTTTTTAATGTTTGGAGTATAACTTCATGCTATAACATTAATAACGTATTAACTTCATTAGATTTAATTTGTCTATCATTTAAATATGCCTTATTTAAGGCAACACAATTCAACATTAAAATTTTGATTTCATTATATTTATAATAATTTTCTTCATTAAATACATCAAAATTAACAGTACCCCAAATGTTATCTTCATGATCAAATACAGGAAATATTAATACATTCATTTCATTGATTTCTTCAAATTGATTTAAATACGACTTAAAAGATATCGAGTAAAATTGTTGCTTAATAATATCTGAAATACCCGGTTGTTTGTATATTTTTTTATTTATTAATTTAAATTTATAATACTTAGCATCCATTACGATAAATGTTATTTTATCACCGTGAATATCTTCTAGAATAATATCTGGTTCCAAAGATCTATCTGTATTATATATGGCGCCATCATTTTTAACCCAATATGGTTTTTTTATATACTTTTCTATCAAATGAGAAGAATTATCTTTAAAATAATATTTGTTTAGCTCTTCCCACACTTTCCAATAATTTTTTACCCCATAAATAATATCTTTACTACTTGAGTTTTTCTCTCTAATAAGATATTGATACAATAATTCTAACGTTCTAACTTTTTTCGATTCAAAAACAAAATGTAACTCTCTTTTCAATAAATTCAATATAAAATCAATTCCTCCAATCTCCTCTAGAGATAGGAATTTTAAATTAGGAATCTCTTCTGTTACTACCTTTGGGACAAAACCTATTTGCCGCAAAGTTTCTAAGCATTCTTTTAGAACCAAAACATGAATTTCTGAAACTAAATTATTTTGATAAGAACGAGTGTTAAAATACTCTATATCTAAATAGATAGGTATATTATCAATGATGTAAGGATTGTTTTGTCCTATCGTTTTATTCCAATTAATTTCCGATAGATATTTTGTCTTATCAGTATTTTTAAATAAATATATACCATTTTCATTAAAATCATTAATCAATTCCTGGATCATATTTAAATTAGAATTATCTACTAATTCTCCTTCATTTATAAAATCATCACTTTTAGATGATTCTTGTAATTTAAATAAAGTGGCTATAATATCTTTAAAATGATTTGTAACAAGCTCTGGTTTCTTCATATCCTTTTCACTAATATATTTCGGTAAAATTTTAATATTAATACCCTTTACTATCAATACTCCGACATAAATGAATTTCAGTATTTGTTTTGGACCTAAATCATCAATATCTTTTTCAGCAAATTTACTAAAATCAATTTCTAAAACTTTCAATTTTAATAATTTATTTATGACACCCTGGCCAACATCATGAGTTATGTTTAAAGAACTACAAAACTCCGAAAAATAATAATTCTCATTTTCTATAAAGTACATTGACTTATCACCATATCATTATATTTCTTCAAAAATACCTAGTCCAATTTCATCATATTTCTCACATATTTTTTGATAAAGCAACTCAGGACAACCTTTGAAAAATTCTCGTCTATGATGTCTTGCCGCATCCTCGAACAAGTACATAATCAATTTATTTTTAAAACTGTTATTGAACTCAGTAGAATCTAATAGATCTTTATAACTTAAGAAAAAAGGCCCTATATGCTTATCTTCAGGAGTTTGTATTTCAATTAATTTTTGGTTGATCCTCTTTCTAATATCATTCCAATTTATTAGTTCCCCAGAGCCATTAATAGTAACCTCTAAATCTACTTTGTTTTCATTACGATCAATGCCCATATATTCAAAATTCCATCTTCTTTTAAAAGCAGTGTCCAGCGGAAAGACTCCTTGATCTGCACTATTCATAGTAGCCCATATATAGAGATTTGATGGCAAATACAATTGTTCTAAATCATCTGAATTATCTAGCGTAGATGATAAATAGTTTTTCAGATCAAATGATATATCAATTTTATATTTACTTACTCCTTTTTCTCTGTCTAATAATTGAAACAGATCTCCAAATACTGATGTTACTTCCGCTCTATTAATTTCTTCAATAATTAAAAGATAGTTTTTATTTTTATTATTCAGCGCTTCAACTAAAAGCTCTATGAAGGGACCAGGTACAAAATTGTAATATATTTTAGATGGGTCTTTCTGATCACTGATAGGTTTATACGTTCCAACAAAATTAGAGTAATAGTAACTCGGATGGAAAGTTACTCTTTTATATTTCTCAAATTCCTCACTGTCTTTCTCTTCATCTAATTTAAAACTTTTACCAGTTCCTGGGGCTCCATAAATGATTCTATTGTGATGAAAATGTTCACTAGCCTCAGATTGTATATCTGCATTAATTTTCCTCTCATAAAGCACTTCTTTTAAGCTTTTATTCTCAAGTAAAATATCTATTTCATCTTCACTACTACTAAAACTGTTTTCATAAAAATTTAATAGTTTTTTTATATAATCTTTTTTATCTTTTTGAAGTGAATAATATCCTTCTTGATCGTCATATTCCAAATATGCGATTTGTTTTAAAGCATTGCTCATTCGATTATCAAATTTAAATGTGAAATCTTTGAACTTATCTTTGGTTTGTTGATCACTTTTTCTAAATAAGACAATATTTAGTATGGTGTTTAAATAATCATCATAAATTTTTGAAGTTGCCACAAAATAGCTGAATTCCTGTTTATATATTCTGCCCAAACCTTCAATTTTTTCTATTTCTATTAATATTTTGTATAAAAAAATAGCAGGAAAAATTCTAACGTCTTTTCGTACTTTCTTATACTCTTCATCAATGGGAGATGACAAAAATATTTTTTCTATTTGATTGGATATTATATCTTGGTAAAGTTCTTTCCTATAAAAATCTCCATTAGTTCTTTCTTTAATTTCTTCAAATATTTCTGTTGCTTTAACATTATTGTATTCTCTATACTTATTATTAGGGCTTTCGAGTAACCCATAATAGTATGCTAGCCTTAAGGCTCTCGATTCCTTCGTCACCTTAAAAGCAATATCATTTTCCGAAAAAAAACGATTTAATTCTTCTGCTTTTTTCTTTATATAATCTGCCAGATTCTCATTGAAATCGCCTTTTTGATATTTTGTTAAAAAATCCACAAGGTAACAAATAACTGCAAAATCTGTTTCTTGTTTAACTAAATACCATCCTTCATTTTTTTCTCTTTTCTTTAAATCATCGTATGTTTCACTAAGTATAATATGCATGTAGAATCTCCTTTACACATTCTGAAATATAAAAACCCAACTTAGGAGGTACAGCGTTCCCAATTTGAATTCTCACACTAGATTTGTTGCCTAAAAAATGAAAATCATCAGGGAAACTTTGAATTCTTGCAGCCTCTCTCGGAGAAATAGTTCTATCAAAATAAGGATGTATAAATCTTCCTCCGGAAGGAGTATCAAATCTTGTGGTTATAGTTTGTGCAATGCCATCCCATACTAATCTTCCATATGAACCACTATGAACTGATTTTATCTCGTCTTTCAAAATAGTATAGTTCTCTCCTGGTTTTACTTGTTTTATCCTTTCGGTAGCAATTTTAGAATGCCCTAAATGATTATGGTTCATTAAATCATCACATTGACAAGATAAATATTTTTGGTATTCACTTACTGGTACAGGATAAGAAACGCTCCCTTCTTTTACTGTGTTCGGTAGATTTCCTATTGCATCTTGAATTGTTACTGGCTCAAATATTTCTTTCCTATCTCTTTTTAAATTTTTTTCTATTTCTTCTAAAATTATTTCTGCAGAGATCTTTTTTTCTAAAGTACCTATTATAAAAACTCTTTCTCTATTTTGAGGAACACCAAAATTTTTAGCGTTTAATACTTTATAAGATATATGATATTTCGAATCTTCCTTTTCAATACCGTTTTCAAAAATATTTTTTATTTCTTTAAAAACCTGACCATTTTGCATTGTAAGGATGCCCTTGACATTCTCCATAACAAAAACTTTAGGCCTTACTTTTTGCACTATCTCATAATAATATTTAAATAAATAATTTCTTTCATCATCTATAAAATCTTTACGAATACGTGCTCCCGCCATTGAAAACCCTTGACATGGTGGCCCACCTATTATCACATCAGCCTCTCCTTTTCCAAAATGATCAGAAATATTTATCTCACCAATATCTTTGTTTATCATTTCTACATCAGGATGATTATAAGAATAACTTTGTGAGATTACCATGTCATATTCTACTGCTTTTGTTACTTTATATGAATTTTGGTTAAATCCTTTTGAAAAACCTCCAACTCCGGAAAAAAGGTCAATAACTTTATACATTTCCATTACCCTTTCTATACTTCAAAGCAAATCTTTTGATGTAATCGACCTCACGGTCACTCAAATTATATATTTTCCCTAGTATGGTCTCGATTTTATCTATCACGTCTTTACATTTCCTGTGTTTATACTCATAAACAGTTTGCTTGGTTCCAACATACTCTTTCGTTTCTTCCAATTTACTAATCAATTCTAAAGAGAGCTTGTTCAACTCTTCAATATATTCTTCATTAATTATAAATTTAAAATGAACTAATTCCTTATTAGTGATATGCCATCCATCTGAAACAACAGTCCAATACCAAAAAAATAATGAAGAATTTAATAACGCATAGGTGTAATATTTAAGATGTTTTGGAACTGTAAATCTTTTAAACTCTTTACTCCCGGGCATTTCCATCAGTGACTTCACCCAAAAACCAACCCTCATATTTATATATATATTAGAAACCTCACTATCATTAGATGTTAATAAATTATATAAAGAGAGCTCTTTAGATGACTGAAACAATGTACTATCATTAGCAAAAACTTTCGAATATACCTCTTTTTCTATATTGGTTCCTATTTTTGGTATGAACTTCTCATTTGTAAAGTCATTTCGAACAATCTTAACTTTATTAAATAGCTGATTGCGTTCTTTAGAATACCAATAATTATAATTTGAAGTAAACAACCATTCTTTACAAGACTTTTCAGATCTTTTCAAGAATATTATATTTAATTTTTGATGTGCTTTATTAAAAAGCGAATCTGGTCTATCAGCAAAACTGAGTAAGATATTATCTTCAGTATGTGAGAAAACATAATTTCTAATTTGTGACATTCTTTGAGTAGATATAAAAGATATAGGAACAATAAAACCTATTACTCCTCCATCACTTAAAAGGTTTATACTATTTTTCAAACAATCTGCATATATATTCCCGAAGTTATTTGTCGTAGGGTATTCTATATTTCTATATTCGATAAAAGGTGGATTACCAAGAACCACATCGAAATTTTTATTAAATATTCTCTCTTTAACTACAAAGTTAAACTTTACAAAGTTATTTGTTAAAATATATAATAATTCAAAATAGTTTACATTTTGGTTGTTATTCATTGATATATCAATGAATTCGAATAAAAGTCGAATCTTCGTTATAGTTATAGAAATTTCATCCATGTCATTCCCATGAAACGAACTAAATATCTCTGTTAATAAATCATCTTCAGCCTTTAGATCAGTTGAAAAATATATTTTCATTTTTAACCGAAGTGCGTTAAGCAAAAATTCACCATTTCCACAAGTTGGGTCTATAACTTGTGCAGTTAAAATTTTGTACTTATCTCGGTCAGATAAATTTTCATGTGATAATTTTATCGATATATCATTTATACTGTTACCGTATTCTTTTTCTTGATGCAGAAAATGTTTGAAGGAGTTCGAAATTATAAACTCTGTTACATCTTTTGGTGTAAAGTATGCTCCTTCTTTTTTTTGAGAAATCTTGGATTCATTTAGAGTAGAGAGAAGTTCTTGCAAATCCAAGTTATCTATATACTCATTTTGTTCTTTTATAAATTTGAAATTGAATATGTCTTTTGCTATCAATTCCAACATTTTAGTTAATAATTGTTTTTTATCCTCCCCAAATTTAGGGTTGTTTAAATATTTACTGATATTTATATTTAGTACATTAATGATTTCTTCTGAATGTTCCATATTTATACCTCTTTAATCATCTTGTAATGCATTTTTACTATTATAATATAATAACATTTTAATCCTGTTATAACTAATCTATAGATACTTTAAATGTAACTCTTACAGTATTCTCATCGAAAACCCTTCACTAAATGCGATATATATCTGTTGAATCTCTCGTGTTTTTAATAGTACGTTCTCATTCTGTTTGTTTACTACTGTGATAGAACTATTGGCCTTTATTAAAGTATTCATCATAGTGTAAAAAAACTCATAATTTTCAAGATCTTGTATCAGAAATTCATTGTTGTTTTTATCAACTATATACATCTTTTTCGCATTATTTATATGTCTTTTTTTCATTCTATTTTCTCTCTTTAACCGTATTATCTAATACATTCAATATATCATTATTTATAAGTTACTTATATAATAATAATGCAATGTAAATAGCAAAACATAAATACAGAACTTTGCGACGTAGAAATATAGAGCTCTGCTTTTTAATAAACGAAGAATTGAAACACCTTATGATCAAAAAACTATCAGAAATTCCACTGATTTTCCTAGGCTTTTTGGTATTTCATTATTCCTCTTGCCAATATTAGTCTAATTTTAAGTGGTGCTCTTTGTCCCTCATAAATTTTTCTAGTAATTCTAGTTAAAAACTAATATTTCATTCGAATCGATGATTTTCAATTTGGAAACTGCTCTGATTTCATTCATCTCCTTCTTCTTTTTCGGAGTCATGATACCAGCCATTACTATTACTCCTCCAAACTATAATCTCTTTGAGACCTTCAATTTTCATATACTCTTTTAATGTATTTTTACTTTTTTAATCACCACAGAATTTACAACGCCTTTTAAATTATAGAATATTTTGACTATATACGCATCACACTTATATACTCGCTATAAGAGATCTATTAATATACAAAGGGGGTCAATAATATGGAAAAACTTTTTACTGCATTAGATGGGATATATGGGGAAATCGTGGACATCAGAAGACACTTACATAAGTATCCGGAACTGTCGAAGAGGTTGAAACACCGAAATACATTGCTGACTTTCATCAGAAGCTGGGTCATGAAGTGAAGACCGGTGTCGGCGGCAACGGTGTCGTTGCTTACTTGAAAGGTGACTTGGACGGACCTACTGTTGCACTTCGGGCGGATTTCGACGCACTTCCGATTCAGGAGGAGACCGGTCTTGAGTTCCGGTCGGTCAATGAAGGTGCCATGCATGCCTGTGGCCATGACGGACACACTGCAACTCTGCTTGGTGTGGCCAAAGTGCTGAATCAGATGAAGAGTGAATTGAAGGGGACCGTGGTCTTTATTCACCAGCATGCCGAAGAGCTGCCGCCGGGCGGAGCGAAAGCCGTGATTGAGGATGGCTGCCTGGAAGGTGTGGATGTGATTTACGGTACGCATCTGCAGGCGCAGACACCGCTTCACGAAATCAACTACCGCACTGACGCTCTGCAGGCTGCTGTGGACAAGTTCGAAATTACCATCAAAGGCAAGGGCGGACATGGCGCGATGCCGCAGGATACGAAAGACAGCATCCTGATCGCCTCCCAGCTCGTAGACAATCTTCAGCAGATCGTCAGCCGCCGTGTCGCCCCGCTGGATGCTGCGGTATTATCGGTCTGCTCTTTTGAAGCTGCCGGCCCATATAACGTAATCGCCAATTCGGCAAAACTGACAGGTACCGTCCGTACCCTGAAAGAAGATCTCCGCGATTTTATGGACCAGGAAATCAGACGGATTGTCGAGG
>Ga0079226_10001464_pt1 | contig 18102 bp, 18 predicted proteins | sample Poulit2014_FD_76345 | JGI IMG/M metagenome (GOLD analysis project Ga0079226, IMG submission 76345) | Agricultural soil microbial communities from Georgia to study Nitrogen management - Poultry litter 2014 | ecosystem: Environmental > Terrestrial > Soil > Agricultural land | place: USA: Georgia...
CATCTAATTTTGTAAAACGATTAGAAGATAGATTGGGATTTGAAGTTGAACTAGTTCAAACAGACAATGGGATAGAATTTGTTAATGATCAAGATATTACAAATAAGAAAATTAGATTTGAAAAATATTTAGAAAGGCTAGATATAAAACACAAGCGTATTTGCTCATATTCACCATGGGAAAATAGCATAGTAGAGCATAGTCACAGGATAGATAATGAATTATTCTACAGTAGAAGACGATTTAGCAGTTACAAACAAATGGAAAAGTCATTTATGAGATATAGTAAAAGATATAATAATATATCAAGAAAAGTCCTTAACTTTAAGACCCCAAATGAAATAGTTGAGGAGTATTTCTCTAAAGATGCTGCTTAAGATGATATTACAAATAATTATTTAATCAAGGATCGCTATCGCTTTCCTCCTTGACAAAATAATTATTAGTAATTTTTAAAACCACAGCATTATTCAGAGAAAATTTTTCAGAGGTTGTGTCACATATGTTTGACTTCTCCAGATTTTGGGGGAAACTCTAGGTTGTTTTATTCTTGACACTTGTTTAATTATATGGTACTATATACAATGTCCTAAATCGGATGGTATGGACTTTGACTATTTGTTTTGGAATGGGGGGTAAAAGTGGAAGATAATAATAAGCTGACAATAAGTGATTATCATAGTGTTGAAAAAGAAATGGGAGAGCTTTATACTCAAATTCAAAAATATAGTGGACTATCAGATGCAGAATATTGGTGCTTGATGACAGTTCGTAAAGGTGAATGTAATTATCAGCATGAAATTTATAACCAGATGTTTATGAGCAAGCAAACGGTCAATTCTGCTCTGAAACAACTCGTAAAAAAAGGCTATATAGAAATGTTAATCCCCAATGATAACCAACGTATTCGTCAGATTGTTTTTACTAAAGCAGGAGATATTTTTGCAAAAAAACATTTGGATGTTATGCAGAAAATAGAAGATAAAGCATGGTCAATTCTTCCACCAAATGAGCAAAGAACATTGGTTAATGCCCTCGGCAAAATGAATCAAATACTACGACAAGAAATTGCACACTTAAAAAATGAATAAATGTCATCGGAGGATTTATCATCGCAATGATATAGTCGAATGGAAGATGTCGGGTGCGCCCGGTTAATATTAACCGGGTGCACTTTTTGTATCAATAATAGGAGGATTTATTATGAATATCATTACAATCAGTCGAGAATTTGGAAGTGGCGGCCGAGAATTATGGAAACGGCTATCTGATTATCTTCGTTTTTCTTATTATTACGATAAAGAGATATTAGATGGAGTTGTAAACCAGAGTAGCTTAGATACAGAGGACGTAGAGAAATTTATAGATAATGGTATGCTTCAACAATATCCAATTAGCTATGGTCGTACTTTTTCTTCTTATACAATATTTAAATATCAAAATACTAAAGTAGAGTTATTGTTAAAACAGCAACAAGCAATAAAAAAAGTTAGCTCAAAAAGGTAATTGTATCATTAGCTATCGTAAGCAATATTATGAGCTGCATGGGTAGACAATGGGGTGCAAAAGAAAACTATCATTTATGTGTAAATACATTAGAAATAGAAATTAAAAAGATCAGTTCTATTCTATCAGAATATGCACAAAACTGGTTCAGGAGGAAAGAAAATTGAGAATCCAATTATCCAATCATTTTACTTATAAAAAATTACTTCGTTTTGTAATATCACCAATCCTTATGATGGTCTGTATGTCTTTATATAGTATAGTAGACGGCTTTTTTGTGTCAAATTTTGTAGGCAAGACACCTTTTGCAGCGGTTAATCTAATTATGCCAATAGCTATGGGAGTTGGCTCGATCGGCTTTATGTTTGGAGCTGGAGGAAGCGCCATTATTTCTAAGACTTTAGGCGAAGGAAAACATGAGGAGTCAAATCAATACTTTTCCATGTTAATTTATACTGCTATTATTATAGCTGTTATCATGTCCGTTATTTGTATTATATTTATCAGACCGATTTCTGCTTCTTTGGGGGCAACTGGTGAGTTGTTAGAAAACTGTGTTATATATGGCCGTATTTTATTTATATCTATGACTGCTTTTATTTTGCAGAATATTTTTCAGAATATTTTTGTAGCCGCTGAAAAACCAACATTAAGTCTAAAAATATCTATTATCGCAGGATTAACAAACGCAATATTGGACTTCTTGTTTATGGCTGTTTTAAATTGGGGTATTGCAGGGGCAGCAGTCGCAACTGCAATAGGACAAGTTATTGGCGGTATTGTTCCAATTATATATTTTTCAAAAAAGAATGATAGTCTTTTGCAACTGACGAAAACCAAGTTTTATGGAAGGATACTATTGAAAGCATGTACAAATGGTTTTTCTGAAATGGTAACTAATCTTTCTTCTTCATTAGTGAGTATCCTATATAATTTTCAGCTAATGAAGATTGCGGGGGAAAATGGTTTAGCTGCATATGGGATTATTATGTATGTTAACTTTACTTTTACGGCGATATTTATAGGTTTTTCTATTGGTACTACACCGATTGTTGGCTATCATTATGGAGCAGCTAACCACGATGAACTTAAAAGTTTGTTTAGCAAAAGTATTAGGCTAATTGTTGGAACAAGCGTTGCTCTGACTTTACTTGCTAGGATTTTTTCTGCTCCATTGGTAAACATTTTTGCTAGTTACGATATAGAACTGTTTGCTATGGCCTATCATGGTTTCAGACTCTATTCTATTGCTTTTATGCTCATGGGGATAAATATTTGGGGCTCTGCATTTTTCACAGCATTAAATAACGGGGGTGTTTCTGCTACTATTTCATTTTTAAGAACTCTTGTGTTTCAAGTAATAGCCATTCTTATATTACCAATATTCTTTGGTATTAATGGTATTTGGCTATCAGTTGTAGTTTCCGAATTGTTAGCATTGCTTGTCACAGTAATATTCTTGATTAAAAATAAAGCCAAATATTCTTACGCATAATATAGATATTTACACGAACCGCTGTGCCATAGCGGCTATATGCAGTAACAGTGAAACGGCGGTTTTGCAATTTCTACCGTAGTAGTGGTGAAAGGAGAACAAACAAGTCACCGCCCAAAAGGGGTGAGAATGTGAAACCTAGTAACCATGAACAAAGTAAAAGACATACATTTGACAGCTTTTGCAAAAAATACTCAAGTATGAAGTAAGGGATTATTACGACGAATTGAAACGTCAACGTAAAAAGGAAAAAAGCTTTTTGGATTTCTTTTTTTCTTTTAGAATTTCTATTAGTGCAGGGAAGTATATATTGGTATATAAAGTGGAAGAGATTAAAGAAAGAAAATACAACAGTAACTCCTATCCAGGTTGTAAAAAGCTTTAAAAATTTGAAGAAATTAAATATCGGCCTAATAATTATCATAATGTTTATTTTTGTGTTTGATTTTTTAAAATTATATCCATCATTACCCTTAAGCAGCTTAGGCATTGCAGGCTTTATCTATATATTCGCGATACTTGAATATATTAACTATTTTCACTTTCAACTTTCCTATGATAATCTTTCTGATATTAAGTATTTATTGAGGTCAAAAAGGCTTAAACAATCATGTCTAAGCAGGGACTTTGATAGTATGTTTAAATTTTAGTTTGTCGATGATATTATAAATAAAATTTGAAGTTAAGACGCATTATTTTAAACTTGGTCATAGCTACAAATAATTATTAGTGAGAATATGTAGGGGAACTAATTTATTATGTCATTAATCAAAAATGTAATCAATTCACCTAAAAAATGGAGGTGTAATTAATGAATGAAAATATCATTTATTTTGACATATATCAAAATAAAATATGGGAAAATGACGAAATTTTAGGTTAATTATGACTAAATAAACTTCGCCTTTTTTTATGCCTAAAAACAGAAAGAAGGGAATGAGAATAATGGCAAAACTATTTATGTATGGGACATCACTGGAGGAAATAGAGCAACTGATGGTTATGATTCCAAATTTTCAACCAAGAAGAAGTGGTATAGTCATCAATAATTATATTAATTGTAAAGGAGGGGAGAAGAGATTGCAGATGCAAGGATATAAATATTAACAAAGAATGTACCGAATGTGGATATGTAGGTTCAGATTTCAAAAGCAATGTGGACAATTTGAGATATAAAGATTTAGTCAAAGAATGCTTTGGAAAGTTAAATTCCTAATATTTGAGTAAATTTCATATTTGAAAACCATTGAAAACTCTAAATTTTTTTGAATTCAAAAAGGGTTTCACCCAATTTGTCGAATTAATTAAGTACGACCAGAAATCATCTGGGAGGAGTGAAACCACTTAATATGTATATTTGACAAACAACTCTATTTTTCTTTTCAATGGGCTATCGCTTTATACCTTTAGTTCACCAGGGACTGTCCCCAGTACACTTGGTGCATATTACGCTTTGAACTAAATATATTGTATAATAATAATATGACAAGTATTTTGAATAATATTATTTTTATAATAGTGGAGGTGAACAAATGCTTATAGAATCCTATCATATATATGCCAATGAGGTTATGTCTACAGATTTTATCCTAGTTAAGGATAATATTAATATAGATGAAATTTTATCTATATTAGTTAAAAGTAAAAAAGAAGAAATATTTATGGTTAATGATTCAAATCAATTAATCGGTATTATTACTTTAAAGGATCTATATGAAATATACAATTATTTAGATGAATCGGAGTCCGATTTTAATATAGATAAATATATATATAAGGATATAATTTATGGTAAACCAACAGATACCCTATTAAATTGTAGAAATATAATGTTAGTAAAGGATATAGGTCGATTACCAATATTAGATGGGGGACAAATTGTAGGGGTTATTAGGCAGGACCATATACGAGATTACTTATATATGGGAATTGAACAAACAAGTTTCATATTAAAATATATATTAGACAATATACAGGAAGCCGTATGTGTTGTGGACAAGGAAGGAAAAGTGGTTATATGGAACAAGAATGCGGAAAAGTTATATGGAATAAGTGAAGATAAGATAAAGGGTAAATTTTTAATTGATTATTTTCCTAATGCCATAGATGCAAAAATTATTGAAACAAAGGAACCAATTAAAAATGTATACCATACTCCTAAAGAAGGTTGCCATATAATAATCAGTGCTGTACCTATTTATATTAAAGGAGAATTTATAGGTGTTGTAAGTACCGATAGAGACATTTCAGAAATTAAAAATATGCAAAATCAATTGCGTAAAGCAAATGAAAAACTAGAGTTTTTAGAAAACCAATTTAGTAAATTTACTGGAGATAATCCTGGTGGAATTATAGGTAAAAGCAAAGCCATACAAAAAAACATCGAAATATCAAAGCAAGTTGCGAAAACTAACGCATCAGTATTAATAACAGGGGAAAGTGGCACTGGTAAGGAAATATTTGCTAGGGCAATCCACAGATATAGTGGAGTGGAAGGTTATTTTGTACCTGTAAACTGTAGTGCTATACCAGGAGAACTATTTGAATCGGAGTTTTTTGGATACGAAGAAGGAGCTTTTACTGGGGCAAAAAAAGGTGGAAAAATTGGTTTATTTGAATTTGCTGAAGATGGCACCATATTTTTAGACGAAATAGGAGACTTACCATTATTTATGCAAGCAAAATTATTAAGAGTATTACAAGAAAAAACTATTCAAAGAGTAGGAGGCGAAGAATTTATTAATCTTAATACTAGAATAATATCTGCTACCAATAGGAATTTAGAAAAGATGGTTGAAGAAGGCAAATTTAGGGAGGATTTATATTATAGAATAAATGTTATAAATATTCATATTCCACCTTTAAGAGATAGAAAGGAAGATATTATTTTATTATTTAATTATTTCTTAAAAGAAGTATGTTATGAGAACAATATAGAAGTTCCCCAAATAGATAGGGAAGTTATAAATATATTGACAGAATATCATTGGGAAGGAAATGCACGGGAATTAAAAAATGTGGTTGAATATATGGTATTTCTAAATAAAACTAGTTTAATTACAAAGAATTTATTGCCAAAGAGTATTAGAAAAAGCCTAGTAGAAGAAAATAAGGTAAAAGATGAAATTGGAGATACATTAGATTTAAATGTTTCTGTAGAAGCTTTGGAAATATCCTTAATAGAAAGAGCCCTAGAAATTACTGAAGGAAATAAATCCAAAGCTGCAGAACTATTAAATATACCTAGAACTACATTACATTCTAAAATGAAACATTATGGATTAAATTAATTAGGGTATGACTATATTTTGACAATGACTATTTGTAGTCACTGTCAAAATATAATTTCTAAATTCGATAATTTAAGGATGGAAGGGAAATAAAATATAAAATAGGTTGACTAAGTTTCGTCAGTTTATCTAGAATAGAGTTTTCAAAGAAAGGACTTGTATATCTTGAGTTTTCAGGGTCACAAGTCCTTTTTTTATATATTGGCACGACTTTTGCATATTTATAGTATATAGAGAAAATTAATTTTAGTAGGTGAAACATTGAATATTTCTATATTATTAAAACAACATATAGGAGGGCCATGTAAGGCAATAGTTAAAGAAGGAGAAAGAGTAAAAAGAGGACAATTAATTGGAGTACCTGAAGGATTAGGAGCCAATATTCATTCCAGCGTGTCAGGAGTTGTGGAAAAAATTGAGGAAGATAGAATAATCATTTCTGCAGATGAAAAGCAAAGTGAAGATTATGTAAAAATTGATGAATGTGATGATTATCTTAAAATCATAGAAAATGCTGGGATTGTAGGGGCAGGTGGTGCTGGATTTCCAACTCATATAAAATTAAATGCAAATCTAAAAAATGGTTATGTAATTGCAAACTGTGTAGAATGTGAGACAGCTCTACATCACAATATTAGATTAATAGAGGAAGATCCAGAAATAGTTATAAAGGGTATTAAATATGCTATGGAAATCACAAAGGCTCCAAAGGCCTATATAGCAATTAAAAGTAAAAATACAAAGGCTATTAATTCCTTAAAGAGATATTTAGATGGAACAGAGATTGAAATTAAAGAACTTAAGGACATGTATCCAATGGGTGAGGAAAGGGCTATTTTACACGCCATATTTGGTAAATGGCTAGAACCTAATCAATTACCTTTAGAAGCAAATTCCGTAGTATTAAATACGGAAACCCTAGCCAATATAGCTAGAGCCATAGAATATAGAAAACCAGTTATAGACAAAGATATAACTATCATAGGGAAATTAAAAACTGGAAATGAGCCTAATACTTTATTTCAAATACCTATTGGTACGCCTATTAAAAATTTAATTGATCAATGTGGTGGAATTGATGGGGAATATGGAGAAGTAATTATTGGAGGACCATATACAGGCAAATCAGATGATTTAGATTCAGCCCTTTTAACAAAGGTTTCAGGTGGTGCCATAATTACTATACCATTTCCTAAATACAATGGCCCTGTAGGTTTATTGGTTTGTGCTTGTGCTGCTGATGAGGAAAGATTAAGAGATGTAGCTGAAAAGATGGGTTCTAAAGTTACTGGAGTTGAAGAATGTAAAAATATTGTAAAAGTAAAAGGGGCAAATAAATGTAAAACTCCAGGAGATTGTCCTGGGCAAGCAGAAAAAATAATTGCTTTGAAAAGAAGTGGTGCTGAAAGAGTCATAATTGCTAATTGTAGCGATTGTTCCAATACTGTAATGTGCTGTGCACCCAAAATGGGAATACCTGTATACCACCATACAGACCATGTATTTAGGACCTTAGACTATCCACTAACTAGAAGACTACCTATGGAAAAATAATTATGAAAGGAGTTGTAATCAATGTCAATAAGTGTAGAACAGGCAGCAGAAATGAAAAATGAATTAGCTGTTGTATGTTGTAGAACAGAGGAAGGTACTGTTATTGAAGCAGAACATTTGGAGGATCCAAGTATTTTCCCTGATCTTGTAGATTCTGGACTATTAACAATTCCAGACAATTGTTTAAAAATTGGAGAAGTAATTGGAGCAACTGTAACGGAAACAATAGATTCTCTATCACCTCTTACTCCAGATATTGTAGAAGGGGCAAAAGAGTTGGTATCAGAGGATGTGGAATCAGTAAATAAAGATGAAAAAGCCGTTTTAAAGTTTAATAAAAATCAAGGAGATATTATAGAGTTAGAAGACTTGGAAAATCCTATGCATTTTGACAAATTATCAGATTCATTATTAATAGATTTAGATGAAAATGTTTTAAGTATAAAAGAAGTCTTAGGGGAAAAGCTGAACCAAGATGTAGAAGCCTTAACACCTATTACTCCTAATTTATTAGAGGGATATGAAGATGAAATAGTATCTAAAGATGGAAGCTTATCAGCAGTATCTAATGGAGGGGTACTTAAGATTAAAATTGCAGAAGGAAAAGGAATAGATATTGAAGTTCCACTACAAGCAGCTGGAAGTCCAGTGGTTCAGGAAACTAAAAAAAAAGCAAAGGAAAAAGAAGAAGTAAAAGATGAAAAAATAGAAGAAGAAAAAGTTATTAGAAAGTTAGTTAGAAAACATTTGAAAATAGATGAAGTAAAATTTGGCAAAGAAACCACAATAGAAAAAAATACTTTAACTATTAGAGAAGATATTTGTAAAGATGCTATAGCAACAGAAGAATTAGTTAAGGATATGAAAATAGATATTATTACACCTAAAGATTATGAGGAATTTAGCAATACTATTATGGATGTTCAGCCTATAGCTACTAAAGAAGAAGGGGAATTAGGAGAAGGTATTACTAGAGTAATAGATGGAGTTGTAGTATTAGTTACTGGTACAGATGAAAATGGAGTTCAAATAGGAGAATTTGGTTCTTCAGAAGGGATACTTGAAAGAAATATAATGTGGGGAAGGCCAGGTTCTCCAGAACTAGGTGAAATATTTATAAAAACTGATGTTGTAGTGAAAGAAGGTACTGGTATGGAAAGACCAGGGCCTATGTCAGCCCATAGAGCTACAGACATTATAGTTCAAGAAATTAGGGATGCACTTAAAAAGGTAGAGGAAGACTTAATAGTAAATACTGAAGAATTTGTCCAAGAAAGGCATCCAAGGAAGAAAAAGATTGTAATTATTAAGGAAATAATGGGACAAGGTGCAATGCATGATAATTATTTATTGCCAGTAGAACCTGTAGGAACCCTAGGGGCAAAAGCTAATGTAGATTTAGGAAATGTACCAATTATGGTATCCCTATTGCAAGTATTAGATGGTTGTGTTCATGCATTAACTTGTATTGGACCTGCATCAAAAGAAACCTCTAGACATTATTGGAGAGAACCTTTGGTATTAGAAGCTATGGCTGATGAAGAAATAGATTTAGCTGGAGTAATATTTGTTGGCTCACCACAAATAAATTCTGAGAAATTTTATGTTTCTAAACTATTGGGAATGATGGTAGAAGCAATGGACTTAGATGGCGCTATAGTTACTACAGAAGGATTTGGAAACAATCATATTGATTTTGCATCCCATATTGAGCAAGTAGGTAAAAGAAATATACCTGTAGTAGGTGTAACATATGCAGCAATTCAAGGTCAATTAGTAGTTGGAAATAAATATATGGATGCAATGATAGATTTAAATAAATCTAGACAGGGAATAGAAAATGAAATTTTAGAAAACAATTGTTTAGCTTATGAAGATGCAGTAAGAATACTATATATGCTAAAGGCGAAAATGGCTGGTGAAGAAGTATTGGAGCCAAAAAGATCCTGGGATCCTAATGTAAAATTAAACAATATAGATTTAATTGAAAAGTCAACAGGGCAAAAGATAGAAATAGAACCTAATGAAACATCATTAAAAATGAGTAGGAAAAGAAGAGAAATCTATGAAAAAGATGAGTTAGAAACAGAGGAGAAATAAACTATGGATAGATTGAACTATATTTCTAGCGAACAGTATTTTGAGGGCATAATTGTAGATATAAATGATTGTGCCATAACCATAGACTTTAAAGGTAGATTAGGAGAAATGAAAATACCTAGAAGAATGGTCATTAGTAATTATAAATTAGAAATTGGACAGGAAGTAGGATTTATAATGAGCTATCCAGAAGTTTTAAGCAAAGAAATAAATGAGGATTATGTAAATAATATTAAAAAGAGAAATTTAGAAAAGGAGGATTAAATATGGGACTTACAGTAATAAAGGGATTACAATCTGAAATATATGTACCAATTACACCTCCAGTGGTTTGGACACCTGTAGAAAAGCCCTTAAGTGAAATGACAGTAGCTTTAGTTACGGCAGCAGGAGTTCATCTTAAAAGTGATAAAAGATTTAACTTAGCTGGAGACACAGGATTTAGAATTGTGCCAAGGGATGCAGATAGTAAAGATTTAATGGTATCCCATGGAGGATATGATAATAGTGATGTAAATAAAGATATTAATTGTATGTTTCCAATAGATAGACTAAGGGAACTGAAGGAAGAAGGATTAATAAAAGAAGTAGCACCTAAACATATAGGTTTCATGGGTGGTGGTGGAGATGTTTCAGTATTTACCAATGAAACAGGACCAAAAATAGCCCAAGTATTAAAAGAGGAAAATGTAGATGCAATACTACTAACAGCAGGATGAGGAACTTGTCACCGCTCTGCCGTGATTGTGCAGAGAGCGATTGAGGAAGCTGGAATTTCCACTATTGTAATTGCAGCTCTACCTCCAGTAGTACGTCAAGCTGGCTCACCCAGAGTTACAGCACCATTGGTACCAATGGGAGCTAATGCAGGTGAACCAAACAACCCTGAAATGCAAAGAAATATAGTTAGGGACACATTAAAACAACTAGAAATAATTGAAACACCAGGAAGAATAGTAAGTCTTCCCTATGAATATGTTGCAAAAATATAATAGTTTAAATATAAAAAGCATTTTGTTGGTAAGTGGTTATAGATATGTACTTTTACACTTACTATAATCGCCTGTATTGAATTATTTAAAAAGATAGGTATTAGTTTTCAGTTCAAAAATTATGTAATGTGGGAGGAGAAATAATGAAAATTAAAAGAAGTTTGCATATTATTGATTCTCATACTATGGGGGAACCGACCAGAGTTGTAGTGGGTGGAGTGCCAGTTATACCGGGGAAAAATATACAGGAAAAAAAACAATATTTAGAAAATAATTTGGATTATATAAGAACAGCTATAATGCATGAACCAAGAGGACATAATGATATGTTTGGCTCTATAATAACGGAACCAACCACCCCAGAAGCAGATATAGGTATTATTTTTATGGATAGTGGAGGATATTTAAATATGTGTGGGCATGGGAGTATTGGAGCTTCTACTATTCTAGTACAAACAGGAATGATAGAAGTGGAAGAACCTTATACAAACATAAGATTAGAAACTCCTGCTGGATTAGTTAAATCTAGAGTAAAAGTTAATGGTGGAAAGGTGGAAGAAGTTTCCATTACAAATGTACCATCGTTTTTATATAAAAAAGATGTACAATTAGAACTGCCCAATGTTGGCAAAGTTACTTTTGATATTTCATTTGGGGGTAGTTTTTTTGCAATAATAAAAGATAGCGAACTAAAGGTTGAAATTGATCCTAAGAATGCAAATATTATATCCGAGAGAGCCATGAAACTGAAGGAGATTATAAACAAAGAGGTTTCAGTAATGCATCCTATTGAACAACATATTAACACAGTGGATTTGATTGAAATTTATGGAGAACCAAAAACTAAAGAAGCAAACTATCAAAATGTAGTTGTTTTTGGGAATGGTCAGTTAGATAGATCACCGTGTGGAACCGGTACAAGTGCTAAGATGGCTACTTTATATGCAAGAGGAGAACTAGGAATAGATGAGCCTTTTGTATATGAAAGTATAATTAACACTAAATTCAAAGGAAGGGTATTAGAGGAAGTAACTATTGGAGGATTTAAGGCAATTATACCCGAGATAACTGGTTCTGCATATATAACAGGATTTAATCATTTTGTAATTGATGATTCTGACCCTGTTAAATATGGATTTGTATTAGGATAGGCTTTATTTTAAAGGTAGGGAGATAGTGTAGGGAATTTAACTTGAGGTTATTAAGGAAAAGGTGAATATTTTAATAGGTATCCTTGATAATCTCAAGCATATAAATATTGAAACACTTAAGCAAAACGAATATTTAAGGTAACAACTTATAGGCAGCTATTTTTCTCAGTTATGATGGTGAGAAAAGTTTTTGCTTGAACTTGAAGACATTTATTTTCTAACATTGATTACTATACCATAGAATGTTCGAGTTTTGAATTCTTATTTAGAATTACAAGATAAAACATAACATAACTTTAGGGAGGTATATTATGGTTACATTAGTCCTTACAGTTTTAGGAATTTTGACGGGAATATTTGCAATTTGCTATTTCAGAGATTTTTTTGGCAATAAAGATTCACTATCTACAACTGGATGGAGCAAGCTTCTAGGAGTTGGGTTTATAACTGATTTTTTTGATACTTTAGGAATTGGTTGTTTTGCCCCTACAGTTTCACTATTTAAATTCGGGAAAATGACAGAAGACGAGAAAATACCAGGGACATTGAATGTTGGACATACAATACCAGTAGTTTTAGAAGCATTTTTATTTATAGCTGCAATTGAAGTAGACCCATTAACATTAGTATTATTATTAGGTGCAGCTACTTTAGGTGCTGTTATAGGGGCAAGTATAGTTGTAAAGTTACCAGTAAATCAAATTAGGATAGCTATGGGAATTGCTTTATTAGTTGTAGCATTATCAATGATTGCAGGGCAGGTAGGTTGGATGCCATCAGGTGGAGAATCATTAGGATTAACAGGTATGAAATTAATTATAGGGATTGTTGTAAATTTTATTCTTGGAGCATTAATGACAATAGGTATTGGTTTATACGCTCCTTGTATGGCATTGATTTATGCTTTGGGTATGAGTCCTAGGGTGGCATTTCCCATAATGATGGGTTCGTGTGCATTTTTAATGCCTGCAGCAAGTATAAAGTTTGTCAAAGAGGGGGCATATGATAGGAAAGCTTCAATGGGACTTACATTAGGAGGAGTTGTTGGAGTTTTAATAGCGTATTTTATTGTAAAATCGCTTCCAATTAAAATGTTGACTTGGTTAGTAACTATCGTTATTATTTATACAAGTGTAAAAATGTTAAAGGAGGTAAAGGAGTCAGGGCCAACAGAAACAGTAGAAACAGAGTAATTAAACTGATAAGAGTTAAAAAAGTAAAATTGTAAAATAAATGATACTTAAGTGAAAGAAAAACTCTTTAATGGCTAGTGTTAAATGGATCATGATGTCAGCAAAGAGTTTTTATTTTTGTTATCTTGATATAATTTTTTATAATTCAAGGAATAAATAGAAGCATTGAATTTAACATAAAGAGTATTTTGAATATAAAAGTTCTACAAAGAAGCAAAGTTGATGAAGAAGAGAAATTAGAATGAGAATTAGAAAAAGGTTGATTCTATTTAGCATGGTTGTTTGCTTAATTAGTATTTTACTGATATCGTTAATTAATTATCTCATATCTATAAAGGAATTAGAAAGAGAGGTAAATCTTAATAATCAAAGTTTTGCTAATATTATAGCTAAGGAACTAGACAAGTGGATAGCTATACAAATAGAATCTTTAATAGAAACATCTGATAGTATAGCTTATAATGAAAAAAATTATGAGGGGATTATATTAAAGGATATTTGAAAAAGCAATCTAAAGCTAATGATGGGAACACCTATTATTTGGCTATCGTTGATGGAGATTTTATTTGTGGTGGAGATTGGATACCCGATGCTGGTTTTGATCCGATTTCTAGGTCGTGGTATAAAGGGGCTATCGAAAAAGATGATATATATATAAAGACCTTTTATTGATGCAAATACGGGAGATATGATAATTACTATTTCAAAACCTTTAAAAGAAGGAAATAAGTTAATTGGAATAGTTGCATCTGAGATATATATATTATTTGGTTGAATTAGTTGCACAATCTTATCTAGAAGAGGAGTCTTATGTTTTTCTAACTGATGATAGTGGCGGTATTTTAACCCATTTAAATGATGAATTTAATCCTACAACAGAAAAAGGTTCTATAAATATAGAAGATATATTAAATGGGGAGTTATCAGATATAATTAATAAAGATAGTTTATGTTTACAAGATAGGAAAACTGAAGATTTTGATGGAAATGATAGGTTTTTCTTTTTCGAAAACATAGGTGAGACAGATTGGAAAGTAGGGCTTTCCATATCAGTTGATAAAGCTATGTCTCCTATTAATAATACTATTAAATTAACCTTTATTATGACTATAATTATTCTTATTATGTCTTTTATATTCTCTATATATTTTGCAGGTACTATTAACAAGCCCTTAAATTCGGCTGTAAAGATGGCGGGAAATATTGGAGAATTGGATTTAAGCGAAAATATTAAGTTAAAAGATTTAAATAAAAAAGATGAAATAGGTGATATGGGCAAATCTTTTCAAATGATTATAAATAAATTAAGACTTTTTGTTAAAGATATAGGCGCTTCTATAGGTATGACTAACAATATTTACGATGAAACTATAAATAAAATTAACCAATTAGTGAATTTGGCTGAGGATACTTCTGCTACTACAGAAGAATTATCTGCGGGTATGGAAGAAACTACAGCATCTACTCTATCTATTAATGATTCGGTTTTAGGGACAGATAAGGCAATGAAGGATTTTGTTGAAAAAGTTGAAAGAGGAGCTATTACTTCTGAGGAAATAGCTGTCTGGTAAGGGTTTTCAGTAGTAGCTGAAGAAATTAGAAAATTAGCAGAAATCTCTCAAGATACAGTAGAAGAAATACAAAGTGTGACTGAAGGGATTACCTAATCTGTAGGCTTATTGGTAAAAGATACAAAACAATTAATAAATTTTTTAGAAGAGGATGCGATTAAGGATTATGATATGATGGTTAGCTCGGTAACTCAATATAAAGAGGATGGGAATGTTTTAAATGAAATAATTTCTGATTTAAGTGCTACAGCGGAAGAGTTAACAGCTACTTTAGACAATGTATCTATATCCATAAATGAGATTTCTACAACCATAGAGGAATCTACTAAAGCTACTACTAATATTGCAGAAATGAACTTAGATGTGGCTAACGCAATAACTGATATAAATAGTGTAATGGAAGGCAATAAAGAAATTTCTAAAAGACTTGAAGAAATGATTGAACAGGTGAAATATTAATATTTAAATATTAAATTATATAATATAGTCAATCTGATGTTAGTATGCTAATGTTGCTAGAACAAAAGAATTAGAGGTTAAAATAAAAAAACAGACACCTCAATAGTAAAATTAACGCCAAAATTATAAGATTTTATGTATATTATCTTATGATTTTGGCGAGTTAGAATTAAATTTATATAAATTAGAAACTAAATTTAGTCGAATCCAATACTTCTTATAATCTCACATATCTAAATATTTTAGTACGCTTTAGCAATGTAAACCATTTTAGTTGCTTTTTTACCACAAATAGGGCAATGCTCTCCAAGGGCTTCTTGTTCAAAAGGTATACACCTAATAGTAGCACCTGTATCGTATTTTAATTTATCTTCACATTCACCATTTTCACACCACATAGTTTTAATAAATACTGAATTTTTATCAAAGATATTTTTAATTTCATCATAATTTGTTGTTGAATAAGTTTTTTCATTTTTAAATTTAATAGCTTGTTCCAGCATTGAAGTATGCATATCATCTAAAATTTTAGTAATGTTTTCTTTTAGGTTAGTTAAAGGTAATGCAAATTTTTCTAAAGTATCTCTTCTTACAGCTATTACTTGATTTTTTTCTATATCTCTTGGCCCAATTTCTAATCTTAATGGAACACCTTTCATTTCCCATTCATTAAATTTCCAACCAGCACTATATCCTTCTCTATCGTCTAATTCAATCCTAAAATTATCTTCAAGAAGTTTTTTTAGTTCATATGCTTTATCAAGGACTCCTTCTTTATGACTAGCGATTGGAATAATAACAATTTGGGTAGGAGCAATTCTAGGGGGCATTTTTAAACCTCTATTATCACCATGAACCATAATAATGGCTCCAATTAATCTAGTTGATATTCCCCATGATGTACTCCAAGCATATTTTAATTTACCGTCTTTATCTAGGTATTGAATATTAAACATTTCAGAAAAGTTTTGACCTAAATTGTGGGAGGTTCCTGCTTGGAGTGCTTTGCCGTCATGCATCATAGCCTCCATGGTATAAGTTGTATTAGCTCCAGCAAAGGTTTCTTTTCTACTTTTTTCCCCTAATATTACGGGTATGGCTAGTTCATCTTCAGCTATTTGTCTATATATTTCAAGCATCTGTAAAGTTTCCTCTTGAGCCTCGTTATATGTAGAGTGTACTGTATGACCTTCTTGCCATAAAAATTCAGCGGTTCTTAAAAATGGCCTAGTAGTTTTTTCCCACCTTACAACATTAACCCATTGATTGATTAATAAAGGTAGATCTCTATATGATTTAATCCATTTTGAGTACATAGTACATATAATGGTTTCTGAAGTTGGTCTAATAAACAATCTTTCTGATAGTTTTTCTGTTCCACCTTGGGTTACCCAAAGAACCTCTGGTGCAAATCCCTCAAAATGATTAGCTTCTTTTTCAAGAAAACTCTCAGGTATTAAGAGGGGGAAATATGCATTTTTATGACCGGTTTTTTTAAATCTCAAATCTGCAACTCTTTGAATACCTTCCCATATTCCATAACCATAAGGTTTAATTACCATACACCCCCTTACAGGAGAATAGTCTACTAAGTCAGTTTTTAATACAACATCTGTGTACCATTGTGAAAAGTTTTCCTCCATAGGAGTTATTTCTTTTACGAATTCTTTTTTGTTATTAACCATTTTTGCACCTCTTTTAAAAATTTATTATGACATAACAAGGCTAAAACTATGATTTAATAGTATTTAAATATGTATTTGTTAATAATAAATACAATAGAAAATTCTAATAAAAAGCAGATTAATTTTTGAGAAAATTTATTAATCAATTTATTAGTCATAATATAGCACGTTCATTTCTAGTTTTTTTATAGTTTAAAATAGTATAGGTATTATGTTGCAATGAATTTTGATTTCATTACGAAATTAGTGTTTTAGAAATTATATTAAATTTTAAGAACGGTTTAAAATTTTGCAATTTAATAAGATTTATCTAAATAATATCAATGTATAAAATAATTATATATTATTGAGAACATTATGTCAATTATAACACACATTTTAGAGCTGTGTCACATATGTTTGACTTCTCTAGATAGTTAAATATGCAATTAAATATGATAATAATGCAAAAGCAGCAAGGAGATATCATACTAGTCGTCAACAGGTTCAACGCTGGAGGAAAAGATATAATGGAGACGTAAGGTCACTGGCAAATAAAAGCAGGAGGCCACATTTACACCCTAACGAGCATACACAAGAGGAACTGGACTTAATAAGGCATAAACACCGCTATCATCGACATGAAGGATATGCACAAGTTTACCGCAAGTTAAGAGATGCAGGGTATAAAAGAACTTATGACTCTATGTGTAGACAAATAAGAAAAATGAAGCTAAATGTAACAAAGAAAAGAGCTAATTACCCTAAATCTAATTATCGTAAAAATCCAGCTACTTATCCAGGAGAAAGGGTGCAAATAGATGTAAAATATGTTCCAAATGAATGTATTGGCTTTGCAAGTAATCATAATAGATACTACCAAATAACAACTATTGATGAATATTGAAGAAAGAGATATCTAGAATTGGTTAATGAACTTAGCACATATAGTACATCTAATTTTGTAAAACGATTAGAAGATAGATTGGGATTTGAAGTTGAACTAGTTCAAACAGACAATGGGATAGAATTTGTTAATGATCAAGATATTACAAATAAGAAAACTAGATTTGAAAAATATTTAGAAAGACTAGATATAAAACACAAGCGTATTCGTCCATATTCAC
>Ga0079226_10001465_pt1 | contig 18100 bp, 17 predicted proteins | sample Poulit2014_FD_76345 | JGI IMG/M metagenome (GOLD analysis project Ga0079226, IMG submission 76345) | Agricultural soil microbial communities from Georgia to study Nitrogen management - Poultry litter 2014 | ecosystem: Environmental > Terrestrial > Soil > Agricultural land | place: USA: Georgia...
AAGAATTGACAAAAATAACGCATCAATCAAAATGGTACAATATGTCTGTCGCCATTGAAGATTTTATCAAAGAAGAAAAAGGATTACCCGCAAATGTGGACTTCTATTCTGCATCTGTTTACCACAGCTTAGGTATCGACCATGATTTATTTACACCTATATTTGCCGTCAGTCGTACATCAGGGTGGTTAGCACATATTTTGGAACAATATGCTAATAATCGATTGATTCGTCCGCGTGCAGATTACATTGGTCCAAAGACACAAGAATACGTACAGATAGAAAATCGTGATTAAATAGGGTAGTCGGTCATCCCGGCTATTCTAAGTTAATACATATCAGAAATTAGGAGGAGATTTATATGACACAAGGTGAAAAAATTACAGTCACTAATGGACAAATGAATGTACCGAATACCCCTGTACTTCCTTTTATAGAAGGAGATGGAACTGGTCCAGATATCTGGGCAGCTGCAAGAAAGGTAATTGAAGCAGCAGTGGAAAAGGCATATAATGGTGAAAAATCAATTGAGTGGAAAGAAGTATATGCCGGCCAGAAAGCATTTGATAAGACAGGAGAATGGTTACCGAAAGAAACATTGGATACCATTGATGAATATAAAATTGCCATTAAAGGCCCTTTGACAACACCGATCGGGGGTGGAATCCGTTCATTGAACGTAGCATTGCGCCAAGAATTAGATCTCTTTACATGTCTGCGTCCGGTACGTTACTTCGACGGTGTACCATCACCTGTCAAGCGTCCAGAAGATGTAGACATGGTTATTTTCAGAGAAAATACGGAAGATATCTATGCTGGAATTGAATGGAAAAAAGGCACACCGGAAGTTAAGAAAGTGATTGATTTCTTGCAAAAAGAGATGGACGTAACAAATATCCGTTTTCCTGAAACATCCGGTATCGGTGTGAAACCTGTTTCTGAAGAGGGAACAAAACGTTTGGTTCGCTCCAGTATTGAATATGCATTAAGAGAAGGGCGAAAGAATGTTACATTGGTCCACAAAGGAAACATCATGAAATTCACAGAAGGATCTTTCAAGGCATGGGGATACGAAGTTGCTGAGGAAGAGTTTGGAGATAAGATATTTACGTGGGCAGAATATGATCGTATTGTTGAAAAAGATGGAAAAGAGGCTGCAAATAAAGCTCAAGATGAAGCACTTGCATCTGGTAAAATATTAGTTAAAGATGCCATTGCGGACATCTTTTTGCAACAAATCTTAACACGTCCAAAAGAATTTGATGTTGTTGCTACGATGAATCTGAACGGGGATTACATTTCTGATGCACTTGCTGCACAAGTAGGTGGAATTGGTATTGCTCCGGGTGCAAACATCAACTATGATACAGGACATGCAATCTTTGAAGCAACACACGGTACAGCACCGAAATATGCCGGTCTTGATAAAGTAAATCCATCTTCTGTCATTCTATCGGGCGTTTTGATGCTTGAACATTTAGAGTGGAGAGAAGCAGCAGAATTAATTACAAAATCAATGGACAAAACAATTGCATCTAAAGTTGTAACTTATGATTTTGCCCGCTTGATGGATGGTGCAACCGAAGTTAAATGTTCCGAGTTTGGTGACGAACTTATAAAGAATATGGGTTAAGAACAGAGAAGGTGACATAAATGGCAGTAAAACGACATAAGATTTCTGTTATAGGTGCAGGATTCACCGGGTCTACTGTTGCGCTTATGGTGGCACAAAAAGAACTTGGAGACGTTGTCTTGCTTGATACCCCACATAATGAAAATTCCACGAAAGGAAAAGCGTTGGATATGATGGAGGCAAGCCCTGTACAAGGTTTTGATGTAAACATCAAAGGGACATCCGATTATGAGGATATACGGGATTCTGATTTGGTCATCGTAACTGCCGGGGTAGCGCGTAAGCCAGGTATGAGCCGGGACGATTTAGTGAATACAAATGCCAAAATAATGAAATCTGTTGCAAAAGAAATCGCGACACATGCACCAAGTAGTTTTGTCGTTGTCTTATCAAATCCAGTTGATGCTATGACTTACACCGCGTTCAAAGAAACGGGTTTTCCAAAAGAAAAAGTGATGGGCCAATCTGGGGTATTGGACACTGCTCGTTTTTGCACCTTTATTGCAGAGGAACTTAATGTATCTGTTAAAGACGTTACGGGTTTTGTTTTAGGAGGACACGGAGATGATATGGTTCCGTTGGTCCGTTATTCATATGCAGGCGGCATTCCTCTGGAAAAGCTTATTCCAAAAGATCGACTTGATGTAATTGTGGAAAGAACCAGAAAAGGCGGCGGTGAAATTGTTGAACTGCTTGGTGATGGCAGTGCTTATTACGCCCCTGCTGCATCATTGGCGACTATGGCAGAAGCTATATTGAAAGACCAACGGCGTATTTTACCCTCAATTGCTTATTTGGAGGGAGAGTATGGATATAACGATATATTTTTAGGTGTTCCAACAATAATTGGTGGACATGGACTTGAGAAAGTTATTGAATTGGATTTGACTGCTGAAGAAAAAGAGGTATTAGATAAATCAGCTGAATCTGTTAAAAAAGTCCTGTCCATTCTAAAATAATGAAAATCCTAATGAAGGTTTTTTAAAAAAGCTATTTCCGATAAAAGGGAATAGCTTTTTTGACTTGTATTTCCTTAACCTTACACTTTTTAATAGCTTATTTTATGTCCATTCTGTGCTACAATAAGAATGGATATGTATCCTTTGTATATATAATGGTGGTTTTCACGTCAATGTTTTCTTCCCTCTTGGAAGGAACATGGGCTTAATTTAAATATTGTATGTATGACAGTAGCAGAAGAAGTTAATCATTGATTACGATGATGAAAGGAGAGTCGATGGTAAATGGATATTAACGATATAGGTATTATCATCATCATTATAATTGCTTACTTTCCCGTTATTTATTCCCAACAAAAACGAATACGTCGATTGGAAAATGAAGTGAACGATTTGAAACAACGACTTTAATACATATGAAAAGTCATTTAATCCAATCATTAATCAACCAACGTTTAGGAGGAAAAAATGTGTCCCAAAAATTAGTTTTAATCGATGGCAACAGCATTATTTACCGTGCGTTTTTTGCCCTTCCTTTATTGAACAATGATAAAGGTGTATATACAAATGCAGTATATGGTTTTACCACCATGCTTTTACGTATTTTGGAAGAGGAGAAACCGACACATATTTTGGTGGCTTTTGATGCAGGGAAAACAACTTTTCGCCACGCTACATTTAAGGATTATAAAGGTGGAAGACAAAAAACACCTCCCGAATTATCAGAGCAGTTTCCCATTCTTAAGGATTTACTTGATAGCTTTCAAATCCCACATTATCAATTGGATCAATATGAAGCAGATGATATCATTGGGACTTTGGCTACTACATGGGAAACAAAAAAATCGGAAGTCACTGTTATTTCCGGAGACAAAGACCTTTTGCAGCTTGTCAATGATCACGTATCTGTCTATGTAACAAAAAAAGGGATAAGTGATGTGGAGACATACACACCGTCATATATGGAAGAAAAAATGGGTATAACACCTGATCAAGTAATTGATTATAAAGCGTTGATGGGCGATAGTTCAGACAATATTCCCGGCGTGGCAGGCGTTGGTCAAAAAACAGCCGCAAAACTACTACAAGAGTATAAAACACTTGAAAATGTATATGAACATATCAATGATGTACGTGGAAAAAAACTGAAGGAAAACTTAATCACATATAAAGATGAAGCTTTCATGAGTAAAGAATTGGTTACCATTAAGCGTGATACGCCCATCACCATAACGACCGACGATCTTGTGTATAATGGTTTTGAAAAAGATGATGTTCTGCATACATTCCGTGATCTTGGATTCAACTCATTAATCAACCGCATTGATGGAAATGACGAAGAAACGGAAAGACAACTGGAAGATATCGATTATACAATTATCGAACAGGTTACCGACAGCATATTTTCGAAAAATACAGCAATGGTTGTAGAGTTATTGCATGATAATTACCATCGTGCTCAAATAGAAGGCATTGGAATCGTTACTGAAAAATATAATTACTTTATTCCCTCTGACATTGCATTACAATCACCGGCGTTCAAAAAATGGGCAAATGATAGTCAATATAAAAAATATGTGTTCGATGCAAAGAAATCATCTGTCGCACTTAAGCATCACGGCATCCACATAAAAGGCATTGTATTTGATATGCTTTTAGCATCATACCTATTGAATCCTGCTGAAAATAATCATGATATATCTACAATAGCCGGTAGATACGACAAAAGAGACGTACAATTAGATGAATCCATTTATGGGAAAGGTAGCAAAAAGAAAGTGCCTGCCACTGATATATTGGCGGAACATATTGTTCGGAAAACATATACATTATATACCTTGAAATGTTCGATGGAAGAAAGGCTAAAAGAAAATAGCCAATTGGCATTAATGACAGAATTGGAATTGCCCCTATCGCTTGTACTAGGTGAAATGGAGTACACAGGAGTCAAAGTAGATGAAAGCCGCCTATTTGAGATGGGCGAAGATTTAAAGCAACGTTTAGCCAACCTTGAAGAGGAAGTGCACGAATTGGCCGGCGAATCGTTTAATTTAAATTCACCTAAGCAGCTTGGGCCAATACTGTTTGAAAAACTAGAATTACCGGTTATAAAAAAGACCAAAACTGGTTATTCAACTGCAGCAGATGTATTGGAAAAACTGGAAGATAAACATCCTATCATTCCCAAAATTTTATTATACAGGCAACTTGGAAAACTTCAATCAACATATATTGAAGGATTGTTGAAGGTTATCAATCCAAATACCAAAAAAATTCATACACGATTTAATCAAGCATTGACACAAACCGGTCGTTTAAGTTCAATTGAACCGAATTTGCAAAATATACCGATCAGACTTGAAGAAGGACGAAAAATCCGACAAGCATTTGTACCGGATAAATCTGATTGGATCATGTTTTCAGCAGATTATTCCCAAATTGAATTGCGTGTACTTGCACATATTGCAAATGATGAAAAATTAACCCATGCATTTAAAGCGAACGCCGATATCCATACACAAACTGCACAAGATGTGTTTCATGTGGAGAAGGAAGAAGTAACAGATCAAATGCGCCGTCAAGCTAAAGCAGTTAATTTTGGAATTGTATATGGTATAAGTGATTATGGGCTATCACAAAACTTGGGAATCACGCGAAAAGAAGCCAAAGCCTTTATTGATCGGTATTTTCAAAGCTATCCTGGGGTTAAGGCATATATGGACGAAATTGTGCAAACAGCGGGTCATAAAGGGTACGTCACGACACTAATGAACCGCAGGCGATACTTACCCGAAATAACTAGCAGGAACTTCAATTTAAGGAGTTTTGCCGAGCGTACTGCAATGAACACACCAATACAAGGAAGTGCTGCAGACATCATTAAAAAAGCGATGCTTGATTTAGATATCGCACTGAAAAAAGAACATGTACAAGCCCGAATATTGTTACAGGTTCATGATGAATTGATTTTAGAGGCACCTAAAGAGGAATTAGACAAATTAAAAACTCTCGTACCAACAGTCATGGAAAATACCGTTGAATTGAATGTTCCTTTAAAAGTGGATTATGCTTATGGGGAAAGTTGGTACGATGCAAAATAGAGGAGTATCAAGCCATGCCCGAATTACCGGAAGTAGAAACAATAAAAAATACTTTAAAGCTATTAGTAAAAGGAAAACAGATTAAGGACGTATCGATATATTGGCCAAATATTATCAAAAAGCCGACTGACACTGAGAAGTTCAAATATATATTAACCGGACAGGTTTTTCGTGATATAGACCGAAAAGGGAAGTTCCTTTTATTTTATCTTGATGATGATGTGCTTGTATCACACCTTCGCATGGAAGGTAAATATAGTATTCACCAAAGTGAAGAACCGGCAAAAAAACATACACACGTTATTTTCACTTTCACTGACGGTACAGAGCTGCGCTATAATGATGTACGTAAATTTGGGACGATGCATTTGTTTCCAAAAGGGTATGAGCATACAGAACAACCACTTTCCAAACTTGGACCGGATGCATTGGCAAATACATTTACAAGTACGTTATTATATGAAAAGTTGACAAAAACAACCCGATTTATTAAAACATGTTTATTGGATCAAACGATTGTAGCCGGTCTTGGGAATATTTATGTTGATGAAGTATTGTTCAAGGCTTCCGTTCACCCTTTAAAAAGAGGAAACGAATTGACGAACAAAGAAATACAGGCCATTCAAGAAGCGACCGTCTTAATTTTGAAAAATGCTGTCCAAAAAGGTGGTACAACTATACGTTCATATACAAACTCACATGGGGAGATGGGCATGTTCCAGCAACATTTGTCTGTATATGGAAAAGAAGATGAACCCTGCATAACATGTGGCAATCCTATTGTGAAAATAAAAATCAGTGGACGTGGTTCACATGTGTGTACGACATGCCAAAAGAAATAAAGGGTGATGTACAATGACGTTAATTATTGGCCTGACAGGAAGTATAGCTAGCGGAAAAAGTACGGTTTCGGCGATGTTCACATCATTTAATATCCCCGTTGTTGATGCTGATAAGATTTCACGATTGGTTGTCAAACCGGGGGAACAGGCGTATAAAGATATCGTCGGCACATTTGGTCCGGATATTTTACAAACCGATAATACCATCAATCGTAAAAAACTTGGTGACATCATTTTTTCCGATGTAGATAAAAGGAAACAACTTAATGCTATAGTACATCCTGCTGTGAGAAAAAGAATGCTGAAAGAACGTGATGAGCATATTCAGTCTGGACATCCTTGTGTTGTGTTGGACATACCTTTGCTGTTTGAAAGTAATTTGACACATTTCGTGAACACAACCGTTCTTGTTTATGTGGAAGAACATATACAAGTTAAACGGTTGATGGATAGGGAGGGCTATACGGAAGCGGAAGCATGTCAACGCATCAATTCACAAATACCTATGGATGAAAAAAAGCAGATGGCGGATATTGTTTTGGATAACAATGGAACAAAGGAAGAGACATATCAACAATTGAAAAGGTATTTGCAAAAGCAAAATGTGATATAAAAAAGCACACATTCCTCACAAATGTGTTATACTAATTATAAATAATATGATTTAGTATGACATATATGCAGGGGGATTATTCATGAATAAAATCCGTATAGCCATTAATGGTTTTGGTCGTATTGGCCGGGTGGTGTTTCGTCAAGCCATTTTTGAAGACAATCTTGATGTAGTAGCTATTAATGCAAGTTATCCAACAGAAACACTCGCCCATTTAATAAAATATGATAGTGTACATGGCGTGTTTCCAGGGAAGGTAGAAGCCGTGAATGGTGCTCTCATCGTCAATGATAAAAAAATCAATCTTGTCCAATCAAGAAATCCGGAAGAACTTCCTTGGGAACAACTTAAGATAGACATTGTGGTTGAGGCAACTGGGAAGTTCAATGACCGGGAAAGTGCACACTTACATGTAAAGGCTGGTTCGAAAAAGGTAATTATCACTGCGCCCGGTAAAAATGTCGATCGAACAATTGTAATGGGTGTCAATGAAACAGATTATAATCCGGAAAATGATACTGTGATATCCAATGCCTCTTGTACGACCAACTGTTTAGCACCCGTTGTAAAGGTTTTGCATGATAATTTCACAATTGTAAACGGTTTAATGACAACAGTCCACTCGTTTACAACCGATCAGAAGAATTTGGATAATCCACATAAGGATTTGCGGAGGGCGAGGGGATGCACGCAATCGATTATCCCGACTTCTACAGGTGCAGCAAAAGCGCTTGGTAAAGTGTTGCCGATATTGAGTGGGAAATTACATGGAATGGCACTCAGGGTCCCGACTCCAAATGTATCATTGGTTGATTTAGTCGTAGATGTAGAAAGCGATGTAACTGTTCAAGATGTTAATACATCTTTTAAACGTGCAGCAGAAGGAAAATTAAAGAATATTATTCAATACAGTGATGAACCGCTTGTATCCATTGACTATACAACAACTGATTATTCTGCAATTATTGATGGGCTAACGACAATGGTCATGGAAGATAAAAAAGTAAAGGTTTTGGCTTGGTATGATAACGAATGGGGTTATTCAAAGCGTATTGTGGATCTGCTAATGTATGTAGGAAGCTTCATGCATCAAAAGGCACATGCTTAATTTTTAGAAAAGCAGTATCTTTTTGTGTATTTGCTGAGAAATGTATATTTTAAATCATTATCTGGAAAGTATATGATTAAATAAAGGACCAGTCTTTCATCGGAATGTAAAAGGCTGGTCCAGTTAATTTCTGGGACAATAAGATCATTCCCAATAGTAGTATTCGCCAAAACATGTTAGAATATATTGATAGAGTATTGTCTGAATTGAAGTGAAAAATGGTAAAGAAATAGGGAATATGGGGTGTATGGGATGTCTTTTCGACAAAAATTAGCAAAGTATCTTAACAATCATGCAGAAACACAAGATAATCATATAGACACAACACTTGAAACACGTTATTTTAAAACAACGAAAGACAAAGCAATGATTAGCTTGGAAAGTTTTTTCAAAAATGGACAAGGGTATGAACTAAATGCTATATCAAATGAACATGGCGAAATAAGCGTCCTGAAGAAAAAAGGCAAAAAATGCTTCATAGTTGTAACGGTCATCATGGTTCGACCTTTCAATACAGCTATTGATCTTTCGGTTACAACCGAATCCTTTTGGCCATTTGACTTTGGCTATAGTACCAGGTTGATACACCAATTATATAATGATATACAAAAAGAAATACCAATTATTGAAAAGTGATAAAGATGAATGGGGTTGAACAACATGCGATGTTCCAATTGCCAAAACAAAAGCACTAAAGTACTTGATTCAAGACCGATAGAAGAGGGAAATTCCATACGTAGACGTAGAGAGTGTGAGCGTTGTGGATTTCGATTTACCACTTTTGAAAGGATGGAAGAGGCACCACTGATTATTGTTAAAAAAGATGGTGCAAGACAAGAATTTTCAAGGGACAAGTTGATACGCGGATTAATAAAAGCATGTGAAAAACGGCCGGTGCCTCTTGAAAAGCTTGAAAACCTTGCTATCAGTGTTGAAAAGGAATTGCGTGATGAAGGGCGGTCAGAGGTGGAAAGCGAAGATATCGGTGAACTTGTCATGGAAAGATTATCGAAATTGGACGAGGTAGCGTATGTTCGTTTTGCTTCAGTATATAGGCAGTTTAAAGATATTTCCGTATTTTTGGATGAATTAAAAGATCTTATCCAGACTGATAAAAATGATTAGTGATACAAACCGGATAGTGTTTTAGGCTTTTTTTATCCAGGAGGAATGATGATGAACGGGATCGGAAAAATATTACCAAAAGAGGGCTATGTTGTAAAATTGGCAGGGGATTTACCGGAATCCTATGTCATATCACTCAGTCATTTATATCAACCATTGGTCGGCCCGTATGCTGTGTCATTTTACCAAACGCTTTTAGGCGAATTTGAAATACAACATGAAAACCCCCAAACACATCACACGTTAATGAATTATACACATTTGGCACTTGATGAAATCTATTATACACGTTTAAGACTTGAAGGTATTGGGTTATTGAAGACGTATGAGACAGAAGTGCAAGGGAACAAGGTTTATATTTATGAATTGCAATGTCCGTTTACACCAATAGAATTTTTCAATGATGATATGTTAAGTCAACTTTTATACCATCATTTAGGAGAGAATGTATATAAAAAGCTAAAAAAACATTATTCCAAAAAGGAAAGTTACACATCACTGAAACAAGTTACCGCATCATTCCATGATGTTTTTAAAACTTACCAATCATTCACACAAATTGAACCTACGCAAGCAGTCAGAGAACAGAAAACAATATCAAATGTGGAAGAGGTTGATTTTTCATGGATTGAACAAGGCTTAAGTGGTCAAATGATACCCCCACGTAAGGTGCTGACAGGTGCGAATAAACGTTTAATCATACAAATGATGGAATTATACGACTTGGAAGAATATGAAATTGAAAAATCTTTATTGTGGGCGTTAAACGAGGAAAATATTTTAAACGTAGATGAATTTAAAGAGGCATGCCATGATTTATTTCTGACCAAAAAGCACACCTCTTCCATTCATCTGACGGATAAGAAAGCACGTTTGCCTAACCAAATCAGTGATAATTATAAGCCTACAACGAGAGAAGAACAACTGATTAAGCACTTTGAAAAGAGCTCACCCAAAGAGGTATTGGAAGACTTTTCACGGGGAAATAATGCATCAAGTCAGGATATGAAGGTTATCAGGGATGTTATGACTACCCAAGACTTACCAAAACCTGTCATGAATGTTTTAATTCATTATGTGTTATTGCAATCCAATATGAAATTATCGAGGGCATATTTGGAAACAATTGCTAGCCATTGGTCACGCGCTAATTTAACAACAGCCAAAGATGCAATGGCATTCGCGAAAAGTCAAAACAATGCATCAAATAAAGGAAAAAAAGACCGTATTCAAAAACGCAAAGAATCAACGAATGAAGTTGTACCTGATTGGTTTAAAGAACAAGAAAATGCTAAAAAGCAAAAGAAAAAGAAACAGCCTGACCTTAAAATAGATGCCGAAAAAGAAGTATTAGAAGTAGAAAAGTTATTGGAAGAATTCACGAAAAATCGGTGATACAGACTTTATTCGGTGCCTACTAAAAGTAAACAATCGTTAGGATGATTGCCATGGAATCGATACAATCAACACTTAAAAAATGGATGCGCGAAAAGGAAGGATTTCAAGAAAGCTTTGCCCGGATTCGAAAAGAAGTTACGGAAGATCCGGAAATAAAAGAGTTCCTTAAATTACACCCTGAATTAACTCAGTCGGACATTGACCGCAATCTCATTCGTCTTTACGAGTATAAAACACAATCCAAACAATGTGACAAATGTGGCTCTTTTGGAAGTTGCGTGAATATGTTGAAAGGGTATTCCCCTATTTTGCGTGTAGCCGAAAACGAAATTTATATTTCCTATGAAAAATGCCATCTGCATATCCAAGATGAACAAATGAAAGAGCAACAACGATTGGTGCAAAGCTTATATATGCCAAAGGAAATATTGGAGGCATCAATCGATAATTTTGATACTCAAATTACCAGGACTGAAGCCATCCGAGAATCGGTTGCTTTTTGTAAGGAGGCCAAAAAGAGCATTCCTCCTAAAGGAGTGTATTTCAGTGGTCCATTTGGGGTTGGGAAAACCTATTTTCTAGGAGCAATTGCCAATAGATTAAAAGAGTTACATGTGTCGTCCCTTCTCATATACATGCCGGAGTTTGTCCGGGAGATAAAAACAGCTATCAAAGATGATACGATTAATGAAAAAATTCAGTTATTCAAAGAAACCGATGTACTGATGCTTGATGATATTGGAGCTGAATCACAGTCCGCGTGGTTTCGTGATGAAATTCTCGGATCGATTCTACAATACCGAATGATGGAAAATTTGCCTGTTTTTTTCACGTCAAACTACACAATGGAGCAACTTCAAGATCGGCTATCAATAACAAACCGCGGTGGTGTAGAAAAAGTGAAAGCCGGAAGAATAATAGAACGGATCAAACAAGTGAGTAAAGAGGTTCCCATTTCAGGGAAAAACAGACGTGATGAATAAACAATTGAGAGCCACGGATGAAAGGCACACATTACTTTTCTTCCGGGGCTTTTTTTAGGAAAATGTTTAAAGCAAACAATTTTGATACGATATTTTAAATAATGCAACAAGTAATGACACCCTTATATAAAGGACCTTCACCACAACAAGTTTTTTGTATTATACATTTTTTGTTGGTGTTGTCCATATAATGTAATAGTTTGACTTGGTGAGGGTGATGTTTATTGCTGGAGCTTTATTTTTCATCTGATAAAGAGGCCATTCGATTTTGCGAACAATTATTTCAGTATAACAAAAAAATTGAATTACACTGGAAAACACATGAGGAGTGGGGGAACCAGTTATTGCTGGATGAAAATAATTCCCCTTATAGACTTATGGAATGTCTGGTCAAATCTATGATTGATGTATTTTTGATTCATCGATTGACACCTATGCTGAAGAATATTATCACTGGGAAGTATTACTATTCCAACACCGAAGAAATAGAACGCCTATTGGAGCTTACCAATTGGATATTCTTAGGCGATGATGCCGATAGTCTGGAATTAAGAGGTGCTGATGATCCATTGGAAATGCTGCAAGCTCTTTTTTATGCGAATATAAATACCTTAAGGGTCATACATTTTGATTCAATCATCCAATTTCGTATGCAACCTTTTAAAAAACGTTTGATCGATTATGTAGGATTAGCAATTGATGAATTTAAGAGGGAAGAAGACCACCAAACATTTATTAACACCGTCCGTGAATACGTAACGAAAAGAGAGGTAAACTATTCAACAATCCATATTTTGCAAGGAGATCCTTTTATCTTTTTTCGGGAAAACGGTACACTTATCCAAAATGATGAGTTGCAGAACATTATGCAAAAGGAACCATTATTCATGATTGGCCTTCATTCAGGAGAAATGAATTTATCCCCACTTGTTGCCATGCAACCGAGGTGCATTATCATTTACGGGGATGATCCATCAGAACCGAAAACACAGACAATCATGAATATATTTGAGGAACGAGTGACATTAATGTCTAAACAACAATTTCCTTTTTCCTATTATGGGCTTCATAATCAATTATAAATACTTGCTTTCTTCCCGTAAAAAGATTATAATAACGTATAATTCATAAAAGCTACTTTTCAAAAGGTATTGATGAGGATATGATTGTTTGTCCATGTACGTAACAGAGAGGGAAAGATAGCTGAAAATTTCCTACGTAGAAACAAATGATTACCACCTCTGAACCCCACTTTCGAACTAACGTAGATAGTGGCGTATGCACATCGTGCGTTAAAGGATGTAAAAGCCATACATTCAATTTGTATGGAAATAAGGGTGGAACCACGTGCGAACGCTCGTCCCTTTGCCTATGAAGCAAAGGGATGGGCGTTTTTATATTTTTATAAAAGGAGTGTATGGATAATGGCGGATATCGATATTATTTTTCCGGATGGAACGAATAAATTATTTCCAAAAGGAACAACAGGTGAATCAATTGCCTCGTCTATTTCACCGGGATTAAAGAAAAAAGCATTAGCCATCAAAATGGATGGTATCTTGTATGATTTGAGGAGACCTTTGGAAAACGGGGGAAAACTGGAGATATTAACATATAAAAATACGGCAGGACTTGAGGTTGCCCGTCATTCTACAGCCCATTTAATGGCACAGGCGATCAAAAGGCTTTTTAAAGATGTACAATTTGGAGTTGGTCCTGTCATTGAAGAAGGCTTTTATTATGATATGGATATGGAACATAAGCTGACACCCGATGATCTTCCAAAAATAGAAAAGGAAATGAAACGGATTGTAGATGAGAATTTGGAAATTGAACGTATTGAAGTAACCAGGGAAGAAGCAAAAGAACTTTTTAGGGAAAAGGGTGACTCTCTGAAGGTCGAACTTATCAATGATATTCCTGAAGGTGAACAAGTGACCCTTTATAAGCAAGGGGAGTTCATTGATTTGTGTAGGGGAGTCCATGTGCCTTCAACAAGTAAAATAAAGGCATTCAAATTACTGAGCATTTCTGGTGCCTATTGGCGAGGCGATAGCGATAATAAACAACTTCAACGCATTTATGGAACTGCTTTTGAAAAACAAAGCGAAGTGGACAATTATTTGCATATCTTAGAGGAGCGCAAAGAACGGGATCATCGTAAGCTTGGTAAAGAACTGGGGATTTTTACGATCGATCAAAATGTCGGTCAAGGTCTCCCAATGTGGCTTCCCAAAGGAGCAACCATACGTCGTGTTATCGAACGTTATATAGTGGATATAGAAGAACGTCTAGGATACGATCATGTTTATACACCTGTGTTGGGAAGTGCTGATTTATATCGGACAAGCGGTCATTTGGATCACTATAATGAAGACATGTTTCCTATCATGGAAATGGATAATGAGGAATTGTTGTTACGACCAATGAATTGTCCACATCACATGATGGTGTACAAAAATCAGCTTTACAGTTACAGGAACCTGCCCGTACGGATAGCGGAATTGGGCATGATGCACCGTTATGAAATGTCAGGTGCACTTGCTGGGCTCCAGCGTGTACGTGCAATGACATTGAATGATGCACATATATTTGCCCGTCCCGATCAGTTGAAATCAGAATTTATCCGTGCCGTTAAACTGATTCAAAAAGTGTATAAAGACTTTGGAATCGATGATTATTATTTCCGTGTTTCCTATCGTGATAAAAATGACAAAGAAAAATATATAGATAATGATGAAATGTGGGAAATAGCGCAAAAAACTTTGAAAGAAACCATGGATGAAATGGAACTTGAATATATCGAAGAGGAAGGAGAGGCTGCCTTTTATGGTCCAAAACTGGATGTTCAGGTGAAAACGGCACTCGGAAAAGATGAAACCCTATCAACTGTACAGCTAGATTATCAAGCAGCCGACAAGTTTGATTTAACATATATCGGCGAGGACGGTAAAGAACATCGACCTGTCGTGATACACCGTGGTATTGTGGGAACAATGGAGCGGTTTGTTGCATTTCTGTTGGAAGAATATAAAGGTGCATTTCCAGCATGGCTTGCTCCTGTTCAGGTGAGAATAATACCTGTTTCATTGGATGCCCACTCGGATTATGCAAACGACGTATTGGACAAATTACGGTTAGCCGGTTTTCGTGCTGAGGTGGATGAGCGGGATGAAAAAATCGGTTATAAAATTCGCTCGGCACAAACGGATAAAATTCCATTCTCACTTGTTGTCGGTGATAGAGAAATGAATAACTCATCAGTGAATATGCGTCGTTATCGCGTAAAAGAGTCCGAAACAATGTCATATCGCGATTTTGAACAGCTCATTACACAGGAAGTAAAAGATAAAACATTGCATGAGTAATAAGGAATGATGGATGGATCAAGTAACACTCCATTCATCCTTTTCTTTTTATTGAAATGATAATTTGACAAGATCCTTGTTTAATGTTATTCTTAGTAAGCTAAAGTAATGATTTGATCTAAATAGACAAGTAGAAGCACCCGCTTCTCACCTGATTAACGCCAAAAAGGTAGTTGACTGGTTCTAAGGTCTAATCTTTCTATTGAGGTTAGAGACGTGTGGGTGTGCATTTTTTACCGACACTTTTTTTATGTTTATAAAAGGCGACAGTTTGTAACTTGTCATTAATAGATCAGGAACATTTCTTTAAAAAATTATGGAGGTGCCTGGATATTAGTAAAGAAATGAATGTGAATGAAAAAATTCGTTCAAGAGAAGTTCGTCTTATTGATGCAAATGGGGATCAACTTGGAGTGAAATCTCGCCAGGAAGCACTTGAAATTGCAAGAAAGAGAGAACTGGACTTGGTGTTGGTTGCCCCAAATGCAAAACCACCGGTATGCCGTGTCATGAATTACGGTAAATATCGTTATGAACAACAGAAGAAGGAAAAAGAAGCACGCAAAAAACAAAAAGTGATTAATGTTAAAGAAGTTCGTTTTACGCCCGGAATCGGTGAACACGACTTCAATACAAAACTGCGCAATGCTCGTAAATTTCTTACCAAAGGTGATAAAGTAAAAGCATCTGTCCGCTTCAGGGGACGTGCCATTACACATAAAGACCTGGGTAGAGAGGTATTGGAGCGTATGGCAGAAGAAGTGAAAGATGTAGCGACAGTGGAGTCTAAAGCGAGAATGGAAGGACGTAACATGTTCATGATGCTTGCTCCTGTCAATGAAAAATAGCTGAAGTACAAGGAGGAATATAAAATGCCTAAAATGAAAACACACAAAGGATCACAAAAGCGTTTTAGAAGAACGGGTTCTGGGAAACTAAAAAGATCACATGCATATACAAGTCATATGTTTGCAAATAAATCCCAAAAACAAAAACGTAAACTTCGTAAATCTGCATTGGTTTCTGACGGTGACTATCGTCGCATCAAATCGATGTTACCAAAATAAATGAACAAACAAATGAAATATATATTCATCTGTATTAGGAGGGAATTAACATGGCACGTGTAAAAGGTGGAACAGTTACGCGAAAACGCCGCAAACGCGTACTTAAACTCGCAAAAGGGTATTATGGTTCTAAACATGCTTTATTTAAAACAGCAAAACAACAAGTAATGAAATCAGGTCAATATGCATATCGAGATAGACGACAAAAGAAACGTGAATTTCGAAAGCTTTGGATTACGCGAATTAACGCGGCAGCGCGGATGCATGACTTATCATATAACAAATTAATGCATGGACTGAAGGTCGCAAATATTGATGTAAATCGTAAAATGTTATCAGATCTTGCCATCCATGATGAAAAAGCCTTTGCTGAAATTGCCGATAAGGCAAAAGCAGCATTAAAATAAGTTTACTGATAAAGAGCCAAATTCCATGAGAATTTGGCTCTTCTTATTTTTTAAAAAGGCCAGCTATGTGCAATTGATAATTGATATAATAGATAATCGAAATCCGATGCCATCCTTGATTCAAGATATGGTTTACATATATTTAATGTCATATAGGCTCGTCTATTGTCATATACATATACCTAAGGGATACAACCATCCATTTGGAAGGGAGGGTCGGCATGGAGCTCTTTGAAGAATACATGATGGCTTTTATCCACATGAGCGGGCTGTTTGCACCTATTTTATTTATCAGCTTTCATTTGTTCCGTCCATTTTTATTTATTCCTGTGGTCTTTATTTGCATAACGGGAGGTGTTTTGTTCGGACCGTTCCTGGGTACAATTTATTCCATTGTCGGGATCACCTTATCAAGCATCTTATTTTACGCTATCATCGGGAAAGTACCCAAGAGCTTTAAGCGGCTTCTTAACTTGAAACAAAAAATATTTGGCAAACAGACTCAAATGACGACTTCACAAGTTGCTGTTCTGAGATTAGTGCCTTTTATTCATTTTCATTTACTTTCGATATGCCTTATTGAAATAACGCGCGGTTTTAAAGAATATACTAAATCAGCATTTTTCTCGAACATTCCACTAGCGTTTGTCTATACAACATTGGGAAATTGGGTCTCCAATTTGTCGCCAATACAAATAATATTATTTTTCATCAGCCTTTCCTTGCTTATTTATATTTTACGCAGGAAAGAAATCAGTATAAAATGGAATGAGTTTTTCCAGTTAAGCACTTGATTATTTGGTGGAAAATGTAAAGATACTATTAATGGGGTGTTTCCATTCAATGTGTGCATGCGGATATTTTTCCACTATCTTTTCCTCCAAAAATTCTAAATCATCGGTTGTTATTCCTTTTAAGTCCATCGGATCGTGGGCAAACACATAAATATCAACAACCTCAAATACATTCGTTGTTGCACCCAAATATTTTTCAGCTTCAAATAGACATCCTTTGTATGTGAAAAGGATGTTTTTTTTTGCATTATTCATCTCATCAAGAAAAAAATATGTCCCATTTCGTACATTTTTTTTCAATTTCCGATAAGGATTTCGAATGTATTGTATAAGTGTGTATATCAGTAATAAAACAGTGATGATAATTAATATCCGGAACAATGGAATGAGCATTTATGATCCCTCCTGTCCTATTATACGATTTATAATGAGTGAAGTTTCACTATTTCAGTTTATTCATGATACAATCAGGAAAATAGGATGGAGGTGAATAATATAAATGGATTGGAACAACCTGTACAGGATGCAAAAGGAATTGGACGCATATATTGTCGAACATCATCATCTTGACAAACAAGATGTTTTTTCAAAAAAATTACTGGCATTGCTTGTTGAATTGGGTGAGATGGCAAATGAAACACGATGTTTTAAGTTTTGGAGCACCAAACCACCGAGTGAAAAGAATGTTATTTTAGAAGAATA
>Ga0079226_10001466_pt1 | contig 18098 bp, 15 predicted proteins | sample Poulit2014_FD_76345 | JGI IMG/M metagenome (GOLD analysis project Ga0079226, IMG submission 76345) | Agricultural soil microbial communities from Georgia to study Nitrogen management - Poultry litter 2014 | ecosystem: Environmental > Terrestrial > Soil > Agricultural land | place: USA: Georgia...
CCCGGAAAAAACTTGAAAAACCAAGCAGTAAGATTTTTAAAGAAGCAGTCAATTAAAGAAATTTCCAAAAAAAGAAGGGAATTAATGAAAGCGCTTCGACAAGAGGGAGTCTCCCTCCGATTTATTAATGGGGGAGGAACAGGTAGCTTAAGGAGCACGGTAAGGGATGAATACATTACTGAAGTGACGGCGGGTTCTGGATTTTATAATTCACATTTATTCGATAAATATGAATCCTTAAACTTAAGGCCGGCCCTCTTTTTTGCCACGGAGATTATGCGTCAACCGACAGAAAATATTTATACATGTGCTGGCGGTGGTTATGTTGCCTCTGGCGCAGCTGATGAAGATAAATGGCCAGAGATTCATTTGCCAGAAGGCGCAAGTTTAATTAAGAATGAAGGAGCTGGCGAGGTGCAAACGCCTATTTTATACGACGGCCCAATTGCATTAACAAATGGTGATCCGATTATATTTCGCCATAGTAAAGCTGGTGAACTATGTGAGCGTTTTAATGTCTTGCACCTTATTAAAGATGATAAAGTCGTTAGTGAAAAATTAACCTATCGAGGTGAAGGAAAATGTTTTCTGTAAGAGAAAAACAATTAACTTGGAAAAACTGGTCTGCATCCGTCGTTGCTACACCGAAGAAGTTAGTCACTCCTCATCACCTAGAAGAGCTAACCGCCCTAGTAAAAGATTGTCGAGAAGAAGGCATGACCATTCGCGTAGTGGGTGCTGGTCATTCATTTACACCACTTGTCGCCACAAGTGAAGTGCTCCTTTCATTAGACAAATTAACTGGTATTGTTGAAGTCAATGAAGCGGAACAACTTGTCACCTTATGGGGCGGAACACGTTTACGTGATGCTGGTCCTTTATTAGATCAGTTTGGTTTTGCGATGGAAAATTTAGGCGATATTAATGACCAATCAATTGCTGGCGCTATTAGTACTGGTACACACGGAACAGGAAGTCAATTTAAAAGTATCGCTAATCAAGTTGAAGCTATAACACTTCTGACGGCATCTGGTGAGTTACTTAATATAAACCGTCAGGAAAATGAAGCGTATTTTGAAGCGGCGCGTCTCTCCTTAGGTATGTTGGGGATTATTGTTAAAGTAACTTTGCGTGTTGTTAAATCTTATAGCCTACATGAAAATAGCTACCGGTTGTCATTAGAGGAAGGCTTAGCTAATCTAGTAGCGCTTCGGGAAAACAATCGTAATTTCGAATTTTTCTGGTTCCCTTATACGAAGTCCATCCAAGTCAAAATATTAAACGAAAGGCCTCTGCACTTTGAAGCGCATAACAAAAAGCAGTCCTTTAAAAATTTAGCTATTGAAAATGGACTTTTTTGGTTATTATCAGAAATGAGTCGGACGGTACCGAATACAGCGCGCTTTGTTAGCAAGGTATCGGCCTTCGGTATACCGAATAGAGAAGAGGAAAATTTAAGTTACTTACAATATGCGACACCGCGTTTAGTCAAATTCAATGAAATGGAATATAGTATACCCCAAGATGCGATGGCTGAAGCATTGCGCGATATTGAAGGCTTGTTTAAGCGGAAAAGAATGAATGTACATTTTCCAATAGAGTGTCGTTATGTCCAGGAAGACTCCATTTGGTTAAGTCCATCATACCAACGTAATTCCGCCTATATTGCGGTGCATATGTATAAAGGGATGGCATTTAGTGAATATTTTTCTGAAGTAGAAGCAATATTTGCCAGCTATGAAGGCAGGCCTCATTGGGGTAAGATGCATAGTTTAGAGTATGAAGATTTAGTCAGCTTGTACCCGAAGTTGACCGACTTTTTACAAGTAAGACAATCTCTCGATCCAGAAGGTATGTTTCTTAATGAGTATGTGCGTAAGTTATTTCATATTTCAACATAAAAAAAGCTAGGACAGTAGTTAGCCGATTTAGATGAAGCTGGAAATCATAGATGCTTTTTTGCATTTATGGGGCGGCCTGCTTGAATTGCAGCGCCTGCAGGCAAGTAAAAGCATAATTTTATGTCTCAACTTCATACTGGACCAGTCAATCGTCCTAGCCTTTATTTATTTCTATAATTTATTGATCTTTACGCTCTAATACATTGTCGATTAAACCATACTCAACAGCTTGTTGTGCTGTCATAAAGTTATCGCGGTCTGTATCAGCCTCGATAACGTCTAATGGTTGCCCAGTACGGTCTGCTAAAATTTCATTGAGTTTTTCACGCATACGAATAATTCGTTTGGCATGGATCTCAATATCAGAAGCTTGACCTTGTGTACCACCTAATGGTTGGTGAATCATAACTTCACTGTTTGGGAGCGCATAACGCTTGCCTTTTGTTCCGGCAGCTAGTAAGAATGCACCCATCGATGCAGCCATTCCTGTACAAATTGTAGATACATCAGCATTAATATATTGCATCGTATCGTAAATTGCCATCCCAGCTGTAATCGATCCACCTGGTGAGTTAATGTATAAAGAAATATCCTTTGTAGAATCCTCGGCCTCTAAAAATAGTAACTGGGCAACGATTGAGTTTGCCACATTATCATCGATTGCACTACCGAGCATAATAATTCTGTCTTTTAATAAACGTGAATAAATATCATATGCACGCTCTCCACGGTTTGTTTGTTCAATTACTGTAGGTATTAAAACCATTTACAATTCCTCCTTTAAACTTTTCCCTTGAACGAATAATGAATCTAATTTTATGATACTTAATTGGTCAAAAAAGGTCAAATAATACGGTTTGAAAATCTATCGCTAAGTATAACCGTAATTATCTTTATTTAGACAAGGGATTCTTACCATTGCTTAAAATTATAACGTACACATCCTAAGAAAGTAAACAAGAACTAGGATATTTTTGTTAGTTAAGTAGATTTATCATGGTGTTTATGAAGAAGTGAGGGGTGAAAGTAATAAAAACTTGGCAAAAGGAATCCGACTAAAGATAAGTGTGTTAAGATAATAGAAGAGGCTATTTATTAAAAATCAAATGATTGAAGGAGAAAGCTTTTTAAAAAATCCATTTGAAAAAACTAGCTTATAAAGGTAGATTGTTTGTGAAAATAGTCATCAAGTTGTATAATATCTTTTGTGTATTAATGCGCTCGTAGCTCAGTTGGATAGAGCAATGGCTTCCGGTGCCATGTGTCAGGGGTTCGAGTCCTCTCGGGCGCGTAAGAATATAATTTACAAAATAAAAGCTCCTACCAAGGATTGGTGGGAGCTTTATTATTTACTATTGAAAGTTTTTAATATCGTTTACGATAGCTTCTAATTCTTCACTATTCATCCCACTATAATGACTTTTAATATTTCCTTCTGGATCAATAAGGAAAAACCTTGTGCCATGTTCAACCTGATCATCGCCCTCATCCGGAGCATCGACTAGGCTTTTAAATGTTTCTAATGAGTAGTTTTGAATGGTTTCGAAATCGTAACCTGTTAAAAAAGTCCATCTATTTAAATCAGCACCATATTCATTTGCATAATCTGTTAACACTTCAGGCGTATCATTGTCAGGGTCGACTGAAAATGAAAGGAGCTTAACATCGTCTAGACCTTCATCTTCTAACATCCCCTGTAATGTAACCATATTACTAGTCATCGGTAAACATACGGTCGTACAGTTGGTAAAAATAAAGTCCGCAACCCACCAATGCCCTTGTAAATCGGCAACGCTAAACTCTTCACCAGCCTCGTTAAGGCCCGAGAAGTTGCCGACATTATCTGATAAATTCGGATCTACGTTTTTTGATTCGTAGTCATCGCCACCACACGCAGCAATAAATAAAACACTTAAGACGAGAATAAGTAATCGTACCTGCTTCATATTTTCCTTCCTCTCATATGTAAAAAATCTCTTTATATTTAGAATATCATAAAGTCCTTGTCTAGGTCATCGAAATGTGGATAAATCGTGACTTTATTTCGACAATTTAGGCGATAATCAACCTATAAACAAATGAATGGAATCGTTTTATTAATAAATGAATTATAAAATAGTATAATAATAGATATGATGGAATGGCTATATTTCGTGGACATTTTTAACGATTATCGATAAGATAAGATAGAACATAATGAAAATTGAGGGATGTTAATGTTAAAGGCAGTGTTTTTTGATTTAGATGATACGCTTCTATGGGATGAAAAGAGTATTAGTAAAGCATTCAAAGCGACATGTAATTCAGTAGTTGAAACATACAATATCGACCCAGCACAATTGGAAAAAGAAGTGCGCGCAGCAGCAACGAGATTATATCCGACCTTCGAATCATGGGATTTTGTTAGCGATGTGGGAATTGGTACATTTGAAGGAATGTGGGGCGAGTTTTTAGATGAGGGTGAAAACTTCGAAACACTGCGTAAAGTTGTACCTGAATATCGTAAGCAAGCTTGGAGTGAAGGCTTACAAGCACTCGATATAGAAGATGAATCATTAGCAGAAGAATTAGCGGTTCGTTTTCCGAAAGAGAGAAAAAAGCATATATACTTATATGAAGAAACATTAGAAGTGCTCGATGCATTAAAAGGGAATTATAAGCTATTAATGTTAACTAACGGGGCACCCCATTTACAAAAAACAAAATTATCACTATCACCAGAATTAGCACCTTATTTTGATCATATCGTTATTTCAGGTGATTTTGGACATGGAAAACCGAATACAGGATTGTTTAATTATGCACTTAGTTTATTAGACGAAATTGAAAAGAGTGAGGTCGTGATGGTAGGAGATAATCCGAAAACGGATATCTTAGGCGCTTGTAAGTTCGGTATAGATTCGATTTGGATTAACCATGATCGTATTGAACTTGAGGAGATCGTCCCTACTTATGAAGTAAGCCGTTTACGTGAAATTATGCCGATTATTAAATCATTGTCTAAATAATTAAATGAATCAATAGCATTGTAATAAGAAGATAAAATCAAAGATGGTTTTATCTTTTTTATTTAGCGACAATTCTAGGAGGATGTTAATGGGTTGGATTTATGTATTATTCGCTGCAATTATTGAAATCTTTTGGGTCTTGGGATTGAAATATTCAACTACATTTCTAACATGGACAGGTACGGTCGTAGCAATTGTTTTAAGTTTTTATTTTATTATTAAAGCGGTTGAAACTTTACCATCAGGTACGGTATATGCAGTTTTTACGGGTTCGGGAGCAGCGATGATAGCCTTGATTGACTTTGCTTTTTTAGAGACAGAATTTACTTACGCCAAAGGACTTTTCATCGGGTTAATTATCGCTGGTGTCGTTGGATTACAATTAACAACTAGTGAAAAACCTACTGTAGATGATAGTGAAGGCGAGCTCAAAGAAGGAGGCGCGAAATAAAGATGGGATGGGTTTACTTGTTTATTGCTAGTTTTGGTGAAATATTCGGTATGGCAGCCATAAATTTATATATCGAAAAGAAGAACTGGCAACGTTTATCACTCGTCGTCATTACATTTGGTTTCGGTTTCTTGTTCTTAGCTTTAGCGATGATAGATATTCCTCTAGCCACGGCTTACGCTGTCTGGACAGGTCTGGGTGTTATTGGAGCTGTTATGGTTGGAGTGCTCTTTTTCCGGGAGCCAATGAGCGTTTTACGAATGCTCTTTCTAACGCTTATTGTTACAGGGGCAGTCGGCTTGCGTGTTGTCGGCTAAAAAAATAGGAATGAGTCAGGGCGATTGCTCCGGATGATTCATTCCTCTTTTTATTTATGAATGTAATTCCCATGCTAATTTCATCGAGTCGATAATGGTATTTGCAATATCTTCAGGACTGGCATTGTCGGTCACGACTTTGGAATCATGTTGCTCATATATTTTTTTACGGCTTTCAAATAATGCTTGAATTTCATCTAATGATTTGCTTTGGAGTATAGGGCGACTATCGATTAATAAAGGCAGTCGTTCTATCCAAGCTTCCCAAGACATATCCAGATAAATGACAATACTATGTTTCAAACAAGCTTCTTTAACTTCTTCCTGTAAAAATGCTCCTCCACCTAAGGAAATTACTTTTAGGGGTTGCTGGCAATAATGGATAACATATTCTTTTTCTTTTTCCCTGAAAAATGCTTCGCCATATTGTTTGAAAATATCAGTTGTCGGCATGCCGAATTCCTTTTCAATTTCTTCATCAATATCGACGAAATCCCGAAATAGTTTACTGGCTACTTTTTGTGCGATCGTCGTTTTTCCGACCCCCATAAAGCCGATAAATGCAATGCTTTTTTCTTGAATTGAATGGATGTTTTTTGTCATCATATACACCTTTTTTTATATGTTATAGATAAGAGACAATACATGTTGAACTACTATGCTTTATTGGTATTGTCAATTTTACTTCTCATTTTATGTAGGTAAATCATTAAATTGCTTAATTTCGAATCATCTAGAAGGTTGAGGCTATGTACTATAGTTTCATCGCCTTGTTTAGTGCTTACTATGTCGCTCACATACTGGATAAATGATGCTATCACGCACTTGGACACCCTCTTACTAATAAGGTAATATATATACTAACAACGATTCGATCATATGTATAGCATAACATAAAATAAGCTAAGCTAATGCTTTCTAAATCTTATCTAATTAAAAAGGGAGTATCTTAGTATAGATTGCTTTATAAAATATAATAATTAAGACCGCATTAAGAGGGAAATTACCCACTACTTCGCACCTGCCATATTAAGCGGGTATTTATTTATGAGCAATTGCGCTATTCAAGGGAGATAAATTAAGATTATGGACAAAAGAGTATATATGTTGACGATGATTGCCTTCGTAGTAGGCATGTCCGAATTAATCGTCGGTGGTATTTTAGATTTAATCGCACAAGACTTACATATTCGTATTAGTACTGCTGGATTACTTATTACAGTGTTTGCTTTTGTTTTTGCGTTAGCAGCACCACTTTTGTTAGTGGTGTTTTCAAAAGTAGAACGAACGAAGTTAATTTCTTTAGCGCTTATCGTCTTTATTGTCGGAAATATGGTAGCTGTATTTAGTCAAACCTTCACTATCTTACTTATTTCGCGGGTGATTTCTGCAGCGAGTGGTTCGGTTGCTGTCGTTCTTAGTATAAATTTAGCTTCTCGCGTCGTGGCTCCCGCCTATCGGGGACGAGCGATTGGCTTAGTAGTTATGGGTATTAGTGGTTCGCTCGTCTTAGGCTTGCCCATAGGTGTCTTTTTAGGAAATACGATTAGTTGGCGAGCCCCCTTCGTATTGACAGTTTTTTTAGCGGTGCTTCTCTTATTTGGGATTAAATTAACTTTAACGAAAATTGAAGCAAGTCAAATGGTTAGCTTAAGCGAACAATTGAAGACTTTGAAAGATAAAAGAATCTTACTAGCACATGCGACGACCTTTTTCTTTTTAGCAGGTCACTTTACCTTCTATGGTTACTTGACACCTTATGCTAAAGAAGTCTTGCATTTCGATGGTTTAACGATTTCTCTTTTATATTTACTGTACGGGATTGCCGCGGTTTCCGGCGGCGGCTTAGCTGGACTAGCGACCGATCAGTTGGGGAATAAGCGAACCTTGCTACTATCGATTATTGTTTTGGCTATTAGTTTATTCATAATTCCTTATACGACGAATACCATTGTCTTGTTCTGGTTTTTTGTTATGGTGTGGGGAATAGTGAGCTGGGCGATAACGCCACCTGTTCAAAGTCATCTGTTTGCCATTGCAGCAGAAACAGCTGAAATTCAACAAAGTCTAAACGATGCTGCCTTACAATTGGGGATAGCTTTTGGTACCTTGTTTGGTAGCTTCATTATTGAAAAACGCTCGATAACAGAGACGGCCCATTTCGGCATCCTATTTGTCGCTTTATCTCTAGTTGCGGCCTTGTTAACGATGCGGGGCAGGACAGAGATGAAAGAGGGAGTGATGTAAATGAGTGGCGAGGGAAGGTAAAGGATGAACTTTTCGTTTTACTGATATGATAAACAAGATAAATAAAGAAAATGATATAAAGTAGGTGAGTATGTGCGGGCTATTATGCGCTACACATATACATATAAATGGCTAATTGTTTTGCTGTTTGTGTTTATTTTTATTCAAACATTAACGCAATTATTGTTACCGACCTTAATGGGTACTATCGTCGACGATGGGGTCGTCGTCGGAGATATCCCCTACATTTGGAAAATAGGGGCTATCATGCTAATCGTTGCCGCTTTAGGAGTAGTAATGTCGACGGTTGTCAGTTTTTATGCATCGAAAGTGGCTATGAGTGTAGGTCGTGATATTCGTGAGGATGTATTTAGAAAAGTGACCTATTTTTCTATTCACGACATGCAATCGATTGGTACGGCTTCTTTAATTACACGAACGACAAATGATATCACCCAGATTCAACAAGCCCTCGTCATGGTGTTGAGAATGTTTTTAACGGCACCATTTATGCTCATTGGTGGAATCGCCATGGCCTTTATGAAAGATAGTAAATTGTCACTCGTTATTTTATTGGCGATGCCTTTTATTATAGTGACAGTTTATATGGTAATGAAAAAAGGTTATCCCTTATTTCAAGCTGTTCAAAAACGTCTCGATCAATTAAATGTTGTATTAAGGGAAAATTTAACAGGAGTGCATGTAATCCGTTCATTTACTAAGCAAAAAGACGAAGGCAAGCGCTTAAGCGAGGCAAATGCTAATTTAATGAATGTTTCGATTGCAGTCAATCGCCTTATGGCTTTTACCATGCCTTTTATGATGTTGTTAATGAATATGACAATTGTCTTTATCATCTGGTTCGGGGGGTTACGGATTGAAAGTGGCATGATGGAAATTGGAGATTTGATGGCATTTATACAATACGTCATGTTGATTTTAATGGCCCTAATGATGGCATCGATGATGTTTGTTATAATTCCGCGCGCTTCTGTATCGGCAAATCGAATTAGGGAAGTGCTAGAATTAGAAACTGAAAAGAAATCGTTGGGTGAAAAGAGGCTAGGTGAAAGTAGTATCACAGTAACTTTTCGTGACCTTTCCTTCGCTTATCCAGATGCAGATCAACTTGCTTTATCAGGAGTAAACTTTACTGCTAAACCTGGTGAGATGACAGCGATTATCGGTGGTACAGGTTCTGGAAAGACGACGCTAATTCAATTGTTACCAAGGTTTTATCATGTTAGGGAAGGTCAAATTTTATTCAATAATGAGCCGATCGATTGGTATGATGAAACGGATTTGCGAGAAAATATTGGTTACGTAGCTCAACAAGCTTTATTGTTTTCTGGCACGGTTAAAGAAAATTTACGTTACGGAAAAGAAACTGCAAGTGATGAGGAAATTGTAGCCGCAGCTAAAATAGCGCAAGCCCATGATTTTATTATGCAATTGCCAAATGGGTACGAATCATATATAGAGCAAGGGGGGGCTAATTTATCAGGCGGCCAAAAACAACGGCTTTCGATTGCTAGAGCAATTGTCAGACGTCCGGCACTATATATATTCGACGATAGCTTTTCGGCATTAGATTATACGACCGATCGCAAATTACGTGATGCCTTAGCTAGTGAAACAGAAAAAGCTACTGTTATTGTCGTTGCCCAACGTATTAGTTCCGTTATCGATGCTGACCAAATTATCGTTTTAGATAAAGGCAAGATGGTTGGCAAGGGGACACATGATGAATTACTAGAGACTTGCGAAGTGTACAAAGAAATTGTCGCTTCCCAAATGGGGGAGGGTGAAGGTGCATGAGTAAAGAAGATAATAAACAAGGCCGTCAAGCAGGGCGAGGCCCAGGTCGAGGGCACGGAGGGATGCAAGTTGCTTTAGAAAAGCCGAAAAACTTTAAAGCTACTTTATACCGACTGCTCGGCTATCTGAAGCCTCGAACAGTAGCGTTAATATTCGTTCTGTTTACAGCAATTGTCGGAACCGTCTTTGCTGTCTTCGGTCCAAAAGTGATGGGAATGGCCATTACTGTCCTCTTTGAAGGCGCTTATGAACAGGTTACTGAAGCGGGCGCTGCTAAAATAGATTTTAAGCAAGTTGGAAAATTACTAATGCTACTTGCCGCCTTGTATTTTGTCAGTAGCTTATTTCAATTTTTACAACAATTTGTTATGGCGAAAGTAGCTCAAAAAACCGTCTATGATTTACGTGAAGCGGTCTTTAGCAAGTTAAATCGTTTGCCCATTCGTTATTTTGATGAACGCCCTTACGGAGAGACGCTTAGCAGGGTAACGAATGATATCGATACAATCGCAACGACTTTACAACAAAGTATTACACAATTTATTACTTCTTTTATCACCCTAATCGGGATTACTATTATGATGTTTGTCATTAGCCCGACATTAACATTAATTGCGGTTATAAGTATTCCCTTATCCTTTTTTGTTATCCGTCCCTTGTTAAAAAGGTCGCATCGCTATTTTTCTAAACAACAAAAAACGCTCGGCGCCTTAAATGGGCATGTGGAGGAAATGTATACTGGCAATCTTGCCGTTAAGGCATATGGCCGTGAAGAACAGTCAATTAAAACTTTCGATAAAATGAACGGTGAATTGTACAATGTCGGTCGACGTGCGCAATTTATTTCAGGGATTATGATGCCACTCATGGGTTTTATCGGTAATATTAGTTATGTCATTATAAGTATTGTCGGAGGAATATTTGTCATTAACCGTACGATTACAATCGGAGATATTCAGGCCTTTATTACTTATACGAAACAATTTTCTCAGCCAATCGCACAAACAGCGAATATCGCTAATATTATTCAATCGACTATCGCTGCAGCGGAACGTGTTTTTGAATTGTTAGATGAAGAGGAAGAAAGTGTTAGTGAATCAGCAGAAACTATTGAACATGTAAAAGGGAATGTGCGCTTTGAACATGTTTCATTTGGTTATAGTGACAAGTTACTAATGGAAGATGTTAATGTAGCGGTCAAGAGTGGGCAAACAGTGGCGATTGTCGGTCCGACAGGGGCAGGAAAAACGACATTCATTAATCTACTTATGCGTTTTTATGAATTAAATGATGGTAAAATCACGATTGATGGTGTGGATATCGCCCATATGGACCGCAATTATTTACGTAGTTTATTCGGAGTGGTGCTTCAAGATACTTGGCTGTTTAGAGCTAGCATTTATGACAATATTGCTTATGGAAAAGCAGATGCTAGTGAAGTTGAGGTATTTAAGGCGGCCAAAACAGCTTATGCAGATCATTTTATCAAAAGTTTACCCGATGGCTATGATACGATATTAAACGAGGAAGTGAGCAATATCTCTTCAGGACAAAAGCAGTTATTAGCCATTTCCCGGGCAATGATTTGTGATGCGCCTATTTTGATTTTAGATGAGGCTACCTCGAGTATCGATACGCGAACGGAGCTTCACATTCAACGAGCTATGAAAGAGTTGATGAAGGGTCGCACGAGCTTTGTGATCGCCCACCGTTTATCGACCATTCAAAATGCCGATCTAATTTTAGTGATGGAGAAGGGAACCATTGTTGAATCAGGCAGCCATGAGGAACTTTTACAAAGAGGCGGCGCTTACCATGAACTTTATGAAAGTCAGTTTACAAGAGCACAGTAATGCATTTTGTTAAGCAGAAATAGGACAATACTATTTGTCAGCACGAGTAAGAGGGGTATGAATTTTATCTAATGATAAACTCTTTTCAATTGCTAAATATAAAAAATTACGAGATACTTTTACCAGTGTGTAATTTGATTTAGGGGGATTTAAATGAATAAAGAAGCAAAAATTTTATTTTCTACATCGGATGAAGCTATTAAATCATATGTCGCTGAACAAGCAGGTGAGTTTGCAACCGTATTTGACAATGGTAGGGTAAATCTTATCGTTAAGGAAATTGATGAAAAACAACAAAGTTATGAAAAAGTTCGTACGCTTGCGGGCAATCTTGCGCGTCATTTACAAAAGCAAAAAGTGACAACTGCCTTACTCGATGACACAGAGCTTAAAAGAGTGTTTAACAAGTTAGATGAAAAGCGTGTTCTAGTCTCTTTAGTTGAAGGATGGCAGCTGGGAAGTTACGTTTTTGAAAAGTATAAAACGAAAAAAACGAATGAAGCAGTTGAATTAGTGTTGAAACAAGCGGCTATTCGCCAAAAGGAAGTAAGTGAAGGGCTAGCTCGGGCAAAAGCTACGGCATTTTCTCGTGACTTGATGAATGAAATCCCAAGCACTTTAAATCCTGAGACATTTCCGACGATTTTACAAAACGCATTTTCGGATACGAATGTGGAAGTTGTCGTACATGAAAAAACTGATTTAGAAAAAATGGAAATGAACGGCTTATTAGCGGTTAATCGTGGAAGTAAATATGATCCCGCCTTTATTGAACTGCATTATGAAGGGGATGCGAGTAAACCGCTTGTCGCTCTAGTGGGTAAAGGAGTTACCTTCGACACAGGAGGAATTAGCTTAAAGAGTGGGCGCGACTTAAGTGATATGCGGATGGATATGGGTGGTGCGGCAGCTGTAGCTGGTGCGGTGAAATTACTTGCTGAAATACAAGCACCTGTCAATGTCGTAGGCTTAATTCAAACAGTTGAAAATATGCCAGACCGTCATTCCATCTTGCCAGGGGATATTATCACTTATAAAAATGGAGCAACCGTTCAAGTTGGTAATACGGATGCAGAGGGGCGTCTAATTTTAGCGGATGGCTTATTGCGTGCGGAGGAATTAAAAGCAGACTATATTGTAAACATCGCTACATTAACAGGAGCAATTGCCTTTGCTCTAGGGCCGAAAATCGGTGGGATTTTTGGTGATGAAAACTTAATGAGCACGATGAAAGAAGTGGGCGATATAAACGGTGATTTCGTTTGGCCGATGCCGTTAATAGAAGATTATGATAAGACTTTAAAGAGTGATTATGCAGACTTTAGTAATATTAGTAATCAAAGTTCAGGTGGCGCTATTACAGCAGCATTGTTTTTACGACGATTCGTGACTGATCCAAGTAAGTGGATTCACGTCGATATGGCTGGGGTAATGGAAAGTAAAGAAGAAGGCTACTACCGCAATTCTGCTACAGGATTTGGTGCTCGTCTCTTGGCAGATTACGCCGTTGAAATTACTAAATAAGCTGTAAATAACCATGAAAAAATCCTAGTCTAGGAAGGAGGTATTTTACCTCCTCTCCAAACTAAGATTTATTTTATTTTTTATTCATCTTTCGGTGCGAAAATCGTTCTTTTCAAAACATCCGAAGAAGACTTACTGGCAAGATTGCGATGAATTTCCATGGTGATTTTTAGATTTAATTGCTTACGTAAACTCTCAGCTAAAGATGCTGGTCCTACTAAGTAAATAGATTTCCAAGCTTTTTCATTCTGATAGTTACGAATCGTGGGTGCAAGGCTTTTGTACCAACGTGATTCCTTTTCTTTCATTCTTCTTTCGAATTTATCACGGTGATTGGCACTACTCGATATGATAGCTCCATAGGCTAGCCCTTTATATTGTTTCCAATTTTCCGTATCGAAGTCCATTTCATAGTGTACCTCATCTTCAATTTCGCCTAATGTCGAGGTAATAAGCGTGACACTGTGTGCCTGTAATAAAATAACACCTGTACGCTCATATTTTTTAAATAACTCTTCCAATTGTTTAGTGTTCGCACTATCGCCCCAGGAAAAATCATTATCGACTGGGAAATGTACCGGATACAATAACACGGTATCTTCAGAAGCGAAGCAAATGAGGCTTGATTTTAAATTCCGTTGTATATCACGAACGGCTAAGTTTACTTTTTTAATAATGTTAGTTAATGTTTTTTTATCGTCGGGATTTGAAGCTTCCTGGTACTCTTCTGTACGTTTTAAGCCGTTTTTTAAACGGATTTTCCATTCTTCGCTCGTCGGATCCGTATTTAAGTAAAATGTTAATACTCGTCCTTCTAAGCTGTTAATATCATTCCGAATGACGTCTCTTTTAAACGGTTGTTCCATGATCAATTCCCCTCTCAAATAAAATCAACTACACTGACATCATAACAAAAAATCACACATATTGTAACAAGGATTACCAAAATACTCTAAATGTTCACTTTATTTAGCTTATTTTCAATCAATTCTAAAAAGTTTAGTCTGATCTTAAGTCCTCTTCTTATATAAAAATATGTACTAGGCTAGCAAAGATGATTAGATAAGCGAGTGTCCAATGAATATAGCGACGCTTAACGGTTGTTCGTATATGACGAAGCCAACCGAATAAAACGAGATTTATAAGAATAAACAGCGCGATAATTCCTGTAACTATTTTTGGATTGTGAATTTGAAGAGGAAAGTAACCTAATACAAGTCCTAGATGCAATAAAATCAATATTAAGGCGCTTGTTCCTGTCCATTTATGAAATGGAAGTGCTTTTTTAGACAATTGGGCAAATTTAATTTTACGTTCACGACTTATGTTAGAACGAATCGTTGAAAAAACAGCATGTCTCGTCCAATTATATAAAATAAAGAGCATTCCTAAGCCACCAATAATGCGGTGCGAAGTTACTTGCCCGCTAGTTACTTTCCAAATGACTAATATGAAAATCATTGTATTTATAAAAAACCATTTACTCATTATTTCACCTATTTATAATTAATGTAATTGAGATTGAATAGCTTCTTTAGCAAGTTTATCGGCATGTCGATTCTGCTCGCTAGGAATCCATTTGATAAAAAGATAGGAAAAGTTGGAAGATAATAAATCTATTTTCGCTAAAAGCGGCTTAAATAGTGGGTTTTTAACGTAATTATTTTCAATGGCATTGACGACTACTTGTGAATCTGTTTGGAAAGCTAACATATGATTCGGATATTTCTCCTTGCATATTTCCAACGCTTTAATTACGGAGAGGAATTCTGCTTCATGATTTGAAACAACTCCTAGCGGGAATGAATATTCAAAGATAGCGTTATTATGTTTTATGACGACGCCTGCTCCGCTAATGCCTGGATTGCCCCTTGATGCGCCGTCTACTTGGATCTCAACCAATGACATAACCTCTTTTCGTTACTTATCTTTAGTTTAGCATAAATAATGAAATAAAATGAATGGAATATGGCTTTATTAGAAGTTAAATAATCGTTTATTTATCTGCAAATATTGACCAACAAGTTTGAAAATTGTTTACTTACTAATTTTCAATAAACGTTTGTAAAGTAAGGGCTTGCTTGTCTAGTGAACATGTACTAATTATTAAGGCTCAATAAAGTATATGAAAAATTGTAATTAAGGCTTACTACCGATACAATATAACTATATTCAACGATGAAACAGTATCGAAGTATGAAGATCATAGATAAATAAAGTATCGTGCTAAGAGAAAGGAGAAAGTATCTTATAATGAAAAAACTGAGAACGAGAATTTTAACCCTTATTTTACTTCCTACACTATTAATTTTTGCCGGTCTTATATTTTACGTATCTACAACAGTAAAAAAAGGTGTAGAAGAAACAGCGGATGAAATTTTACAATCACATGGTGAACACTTATCCGGTCACCTTGAAATCGAACTTGGCCAAGTTCTCTCAGCAACGAAAACGGTGTCACAAACATTTCAAGGTATGATGGAGCGCGGGAAAGTGCCAGAGCGCGAAGATGCCAATATTATGCTGCAAGAGTTGTTAGAAAATAATGACTCAAGCTTGTCAACTTGGATGTACTGGAATGAAGGAGCATTTGACGGAGAGGATGCTAAGTTTGTTAATACCGCAGGCCATGATGCGACAGGTAAGTTTATTCCTTCTTGGTCGGTTTATGATGGGCGTCCTATCGTCGAGCCATTAACAGGTTACGATGCAGATGATCAATTTGGCCGTAATCTACATTCGGTACTTGATAAAGGAGAGCCAGAGATTTGGGAGCCTTTTACTTATACAATTGGACAAGAGGAGTATTTAATCACGTCGATTGTCTATCCTATTGTGGTGGATGGTGAAGTGCTTGGGGTTACTGGAGTAAACATGACATTAGAAAAAATAGATGAAATTGTAAGAGAATTTACCTTTTACGATACCGGTTTTGCTGGTTTAATTACCGCTAATGGAAATGTTATCTCACATCAAAATACAGATTTAATTGGAGAAAATTATTATAAAACTCAAGCAATGTTGCATCACCCGGAAACAGATAAGGTCATTATGAATATCATTAATTATGAACAGACAATGATTGAAGGTGATTCAGATACAGCAAATGAAGAAGTCTTTCGTTTGTTTACCCCTGTAGAACTGCAAGAATTAGCATTTCCATGGGCCACATTTATCGCCGTTCCCATATCAGAGGCAATGGCAGTGTCGGATCGTTTAATTACAGTTATTTATATTAGTGCTGTATTCGTTATGTTAGCATTAACAATCATTATATTAGCTGTTACGAGAAACATAGTTGGTCCCATAGAAGCAACCGTTCAACATGGGGAGCGAATGGCTCAAGGTGACTTTAGTGAAAATATTGACGAAAAGTACAGCGAACGACGGGACGAGTTAGGAGAATTGGCGCGCATATTTAATGCGATTACTAATAGTATGCGTCGATTAATCGGTAATGTGAAACATAATAGCGAGGAATTGCTAAATTCTGCAAATACAGTACAGTCACAGTCTGATGAAACAACAAAAGCTGTAAATGAAATCGTGCAATCTGTAGGAGGTTTAGCGAAGGGCGCAAAGCAACAAGAAGAAATTGCTATAGATAGTGTTAAATTAATGGAAGATATGTCAACGGGTGTGCAAAGAGTTGCTAGTGCAGCTACAACCGTATCAGAATCTGCCTACGAACTGAGAGAACGAGCAGTCGCAGGTGTCGATAGTGTCCAAAGTGCTTCATCACAAATTAACCGAATCCAATCAGAAACATCGGAAACGAAATCAGTTATTGAAAACTTACGAAATGATGCAGATAAAATTGATCAGATTATAACGACGATTACAGATATATCTGAGCAAACCAATTTACTTGCATTAAATGCAGCCATTGAAGCTGCTCGTGCAGGGGAATCAGGAAAAGGTTTTGCAGTTGTAGCAGACGAGGTCCGTGTCTTGGCAGATGAAACGAGAGATTCTGCAGGGAATATTCAATCGCTAATTCAATTGATTCAGTCACACACTTTACAAGCTGACCAATCGATGGACTCTAGTATTATAGAAGTAGCCCAAGGCATTAAGGAAGTAAGTGAACTCGGATTAGTTTTTGAAAAGATGATGTCATCCATTGATGTAGTAGCACATGAAATAGAAGAATTAGCAGCAGTTTCGGAACAAATGGCTGCAACATCGGAAGAAGTATTAAGTGCATCCGAACAAATTGCAGTAACAGCTGAACATTCTACTAATGAAACGGACAGTGTAGCAGAGCTTGCCCAGCAACAACTTAAGGCAATGGAACAATTACAGGAAATATCAACAGTCCTTCAAGGATTGGTCGATGATTTAAATGAACATATGAATCGTTTTAGTGTATAAAAAATCGCCTTCCTTCATTATAGATGCGGAAAGAAAATAGACTCATTAATGAAAAGGAAAACCACTTAACTATTTTGTGAACTTGTATAAATAGCTAGGTGGTCTTTTCTGTTTTAGACAATAGAAGCAATGGATATCATTTTAAAAAGAATACAAGGGTTTTAAGCTAAAAAAACTTTTTTGAAAACTTTAACCATATTAGTTGACGAATAAGTAGCAGTGATATAGAATTATTAATTGTCGCTGTGAAAAGCGGACGTAAACATAAGGAGTCATTTGAAACAAAGTTAGTCATAATACTTTACAAAAGATTAATAAAGCTGTATTATGATTATTGCTGTCAAAACCTTCGGTCTTATGTTGAAGGACTTCGAAGAAACAGTTTGACAAATTCATTTATATGAATTATAATAGAGTTCCTCGACAAGATGGTTGACTTTTAAAGTTTCACATGATAATCTGTTTAAGGTCGACTCAGACGAGGGGACAATTGCTCTTTGAAAATTGAACATGAACAAACCAATATGTGCGAGTGGTTAAAACGAAAGTTTTAAAACCTCGAAAATCAATTTTGGATTAATTTCTAAGCTAAGAAATGTACTTCA
>Ga0079226_10001467_pt1 | contig 18087 bp, 18 predicted proteins | sample Poulit2014_FD_76345 | JGI IMG/M metagenome (GOLD analysis project Ga0079226, IMG submission 76345) | Agricultural soil microbial communities from Georgia to study Nitrogen management - Poultry litter 2014 | ecosystem: Environmental > Terrestrial > Soil > Agricultural land | place: USA: Georgia...
GGATTTCCCCACGCCGCGCTGTCCGGTGACGAAGGTGGCGCGGCCCTTCGAGCCTGGCCCGTTATCGAGCGCGTAGGCGAAGTCGTTGACTTCCTGCTGCCGGCCCACCAGCGTGGGTGGGGTGGCCCCGAACGTCGGGGTGAACGGGGAGCGCCGGTGCTGCTCTCCCGGTGGTGGAGGGATCGTGACCGTCATGAGTTCTCCGCAACCAGATTAGAGACTGTTAGATTCTGTTAGACATTGTTAGATTACTCCCGGCAGGTCTCAGCCCATAGCGGCGAGCGACCGCCTCACGTTCACATCCTCGTACTTGTGCTGTTTCAGCAAGTCCTCAACGAATCCCTTGTCGCGGGGACCCGCTAGCGGCCCGACGATGACCTCGGCGATGGGGAGGTGGCCCGGATGCTCGTTGGGTTCCGGTAGGTAGCGGAGCGGTGACTCACTCCCCGCGAGCTGGGTGATGAGTTCAACGTAAGGTGCGATGCCCCCGTTGCGCGCGGGCTTGTACTTGACGAGATGTGGGGCGTCGCGCAGCACGACGACAGAGCGCAACTCTTCTTCCTCCTGCCACGGCGTGTCCTTGAGTAATCTGAACAGCCTGTTCGCCTCTCCCGCATTGTTCGCGTCAGCCATCCGCTCTTCGAAGAAGCCTTCACTATCAGCATCCATCTGCTCTTCAACGGTTGAACCAGCGTGGGCGAGCAGGTTCGCGTGTTCCGATGCGGCCCGATCGCGGAGGGTTCTGGCTGCCTCGGTGAGGGCATGGAAGCGCTCGTGCAGCCCGGCCCATCCGTAATGGACCGGCTGCCACGTCTCGACGGTCGAGAAGTCACCCGCGGGCATCTCGAGAGAAAGCTCGCGCCTCGGCGGTATGTCAGTTCTGAGCGCGAGGGGAGCATCAGCGCGGAATCCGATCGCGTAGCCCCGTCCTCCGTCCCCGTAGGCGTACCACTGCGATGTTGAGTCGTGCAGCCGGGAGGCGCTGACGACGAAGATGTCGTTGTACTCATTACTTTCGATCAACGAGTCTTCGTCATTGAGGACAGCCATCAAATAGTCAGCACCCTCTCCCCCGTGCCCGCCCGCTGTGTAGTCGCGGAACTGTTCCAGCCCGTAGACCGTCTCGCTCCTGTCGTTGAGTACGTGCGTAGAGCTGGCGCGGAGGCAGCCGCTGTTGATGATGGAGAGGAACGCCTCGGCGGACGTGTAGTGGTAGGCCAGGCCAGGCGTGTCTGTCATCACACGATGCTATCCACGGCCACCCGCTACGCCAATGCCTTCGGCCGCGCGGGGGCCACGGGCGTCGGGTCAGCGTTGCTGGACGTGCTCGCGGCCGCTGCGCTGCTGCTGGCCGGCGGCCTTGCGCACGTCCGCCTTCGACTCGATGGAGTTCTTCACGTAGTCCTTCCCGTCCGCGGGGAGGTTCGCGGCCGCGCTGCGGCGTGCCGCCGCGGACTGCGGGTCGCGCTTCGCGGCGTCGTCGAGGTGGCGGTTCATGTCTCGCCCGTGCTGGGAGTTAGGCAGCGCGGCTGCCTGGGCCGTGTTCGCCTTCTCGGATGCCTGGGCCTGGTCAGCGTCGTCTCGTGCCGTCTCTGCGGCGGTGTCGTAGTGGCGCTCTTCGGGGTGTGATTCGGAGTGCGTGCGGTCGGCATCCGCGCCGGCGTCCTCGTGTGTGGCTCCTTCGATGCGGGCGTCGCGGGCTTCCGCGTTGTCCGGCTCGTTGAGGATCGCCTCGCGGTCCTCAGCAGAGAGCTGGTCGAGGTAGTCGTCGGTGTCGAGGCCGGCCTCGGCTGCTTCTTCGACTGCGGCGGAGCGGAGCTGTTCGTCGTAGGCAGGTGCGTCCTCGGCCTGCGCCTGCTGCTCTTCGCGGATCGACTCGGCCGCGTGATCGTTCAGCTGCGCTTCGTCACGGAGCCGGCCAGCTGAGTTGTGGTCATCGAGAGCTGCCTGGAGTGCGTTGAACCGTTCGTCCCTGGTTCCTCCGACTGCGACGTTCTCGATGTTGAGTCCGTGGAGGTCGCGCACGCGATCGGCGTACGCCATGTAGGCATTGTTCGCGGTGCCATGCCCCTGCGCGGCGAGGTCCTGCGCGTCGGTGATGGAGCGGGCCAGGTGCGCGTTCGAGGTCGTCTTCCAGAACTGCGCGGAGTTCGCCTCCTGGTGCAGGGTCTTGGCGTGCTCGGCACCGTTGCGGTGGGCGGCCTCCGCCTGCCGCTGCTGCTCGGCTTCCCCGGCCTGCGTCTGCCGCTGGATGCGGTCTCGCTTCCGCTCGGTTGCTTCCTTCATCTGCATGCCGGCCATGCCGATGCCGCGTGCGATGCGGCCGATCTCGTTGACGCTCTCGGACTCTTCCTCGGCGGGGTTGATGCTCATGGTTCCGTCTCCTTAGCGTTCGACGCCATCATCACGGGTCCGTGATGTGTCGCGGGTCTGCTGATCGGTTCGGGTTGGGGGTCGTACTGTCCTGTTCTGGCTGGTGCCGAACAGTCGCTCGTGTGTGGTCGTCGGTGTCCACGGTCCGCGACGCTCACGGCCGCCGGCGGGTCGTTCGAGCGTAGCGGTCGCAGTCGTGCTGGTGTGTCGCTGCGCGGCCTCGTCCAGCACACGGTCGTGTGCGGCGGACAGCTGCACACGGCCACCGCCGAACCGGGTGCGGCTCATCGCTTCGGACAGTTTCATCGCCTGCCGCAGCAGTGCGGTCCATCCTTCGATGGCGTTGCGGCTGAGTGCGCGATCCATGAGGCGGGCGGAGTGGCCGGCCTGCATGGGGTTCGTCGCGACGGCTGCGATCTGTTCGCTGGCTTCGGCCAGTGGTCCGTGCTCGCTGCGCTCGAAGTGGATGGATGCGGACGCATAGATGCGGGACAGGTCGGCAACGGACACGGAGCCGGCCGCCAATCGGTTCCGCAGTGCCTCCGCCGGCGGGGCGAGTGTCTGCCTCGGTGCACTGTCGCGTGTCGCACTGTGGTGCTCCTGCCACGCTCCGACTGCGCGGGGGTCACCCTCGCGGGGCACACCAAGTGCGGCGCGCACCTTCGGCAGGCTGAGGTTCTTATCCAGGTGCTTCGCCGGCGAGTAGAACACTGGCTCACGGTCCACCCCGTCCGGGGGAGGCAGCGCGACCGAGTAGCCGGTGATCTGGTCGGTGCGACCGGTCGCGAAGCGCGGCCGGAGGATGACACCGGAGGAGTAGACGCGCTGCACGAACTCCGCTTCGCTCGTCGCGCCGGCGGCCGCCGCGCGCAGCCGTCGCCGCAGCTCCTTCCGCTCGATGAACGGGGACCGTTCACGCTCCGTGCGTTGACGCTCCCACGCCTTCTCGTGAGGCAACGTCTGCTTCATCGCCGCACCCTCGGTGACGGCCAGACCGAACTCGCGTTCCAACTCTCGGCAGACCTGCTGGGATCGGGAACGGTCGTTGTGTTCGCGTGCACGCGAACCGTCCTCGGTGACCATCTGCGCGGCGATGTGGATGTGGTCGTTGCCGTTCTTCGACAGGCCGTGTCGAACGGCGACCCACCGGGAAGTCTTCGCCCGGTCCGGGTCGATGAATCCCATGCGTTCGACGAACTGTTCCGCGATCATCTTCCATGCAGCATCCGTCAGTGGTTCATCCGCAGCAGCACTCAGCGACAGGGAGCAGTGCCACACGTGCGCGTCGGTCTCCCCGACCTTCACACGCTTCCCCTGCTCCGTGTCCCAGCGACGGATCGGCTTCGTGATGGATCGTCCGAACATCACACGCGGCTGGTCGAGTGTGCGACCCAGCGCCAGCGCATCATCGCGTGTCAGCTTCGCACCCTCCTCGACGGCCGCCAGCGCGGTGTCGTCGCCGGCGACGACGTGCGGGTTCTCGTGCTCGTTCGCACGTCCTGGTCCTGCCAGGTACACCATGAGGCCAGACATGCGGCCGCCGCGGACGATGTTCGGGATCACTGGTCGCGCATCTCCGCGATGCGCAGCCCGAGCTGCTGCACGGCTCGCATCGTCTTCCGCACCTCAGCGGCGGCTTCCTTCATGCCTGGATCAACCTCGTCAAGAGCGTTGAGACGGTGCGCGATCTGGTTCACGTTGTTGCCCACCCGGGCCACTTGGTGTTCGAGCTTCATGACCTCGAAGAGCGCGGCATCGCGCTCTCGCGGTGTCTCGAACCCGCCGGCGTGGAGACCCGAGTGCACGAGGTACGCCGGCAGAGTCATGCCCGCCTGGCGGGCCGCGGCGGACAGTCGCACCTTGTCCTCCGGCGACAGCCGGACATTGACGCGCTCGTCGCGTCTCGGTCCAGCATGCGCCTGACGCATCTGCTCGGACATAGCCAGCACCTCCCCTGCTTCTCGGCCTAGTGCAACGACACCATGAACCTCTGGTTCTATGGTGAGCCATCGCGCAGCCGCAGGCAAGCATTCGAGCACATCTGGACACCAGATGTTATAGCTCGCTCCGTCCGGGACTCCGGTTCGGCGTCACGCACCAGCGTGATGCCCTGGCGCTCGGACGGAGCGCCAGCAAGTACGCGCATCACCTGCCGTGTCCGGTTCCGATCCGGTAGGATCGAGTCATGACTCCGAGCACACGAACGGTGAATGTCGAAGACGTCACGCAGCAGAGCAAGGAACGACTCAACGACCGCGTGGCCGCGGTCGAGGCGCTGGCGGTCGCGCACAATGAGCGCGTCGCCGGCGAAGCCGATGCGCAGCGTCGGCGCGACGAGCTGGAGGCTGAGCTGGCCGAACTCACTGGCCTGCTGGAGCGCGAGCACAAGGAGCGCTACGACGCCGCCGTGAAGTCCGGCTGGACTGCACGCGATCTGCGCGCAATGGGTCTCGACCTTCCGAACAAGCCGGCCACCAAGCGGCGGCGGCGCAAGCCGGCGGCGAAGCAGTCGGCATCGACTGCGACGGTGGCCGAGCAGCAGCACGCCAGCACTGATGGTGATGGTGAACCGGCGGTGGGTTCCGCCGCCTGAATCGCTCTGCTGAGTTGTGCAGGGCTGCCACCCAAACTCCCTCCGCTGGCGCTCCGGGAGTTCGGTTGCCCCAACAGCACAGTGTGGTCGGCTAGCCGTGTGCCCACTTTCATGGCTGGCTGGGTGCACCACGTCACCAGATACTCGGGCCGGGACTCCCTGGACTCACGAAACTGACAGGACGGATGGATGCCGAGGGTCCATCCGGCAGGGGGTGCTGCGGCACCCCCGAGGCGGGACGGACGGTGCCCGTCCCGCCGGCCGCTGTCAGCGGCGCGCTCGGCGCTGCGCAAGCGCTGCGCGGATGCGAGTAAGGGGAAGAACGTAGACGTTCTTGCCCTTGTTGTCGGTGACGCCGGCCTCGCCGGTCTCGACGTTCACGCCGAGCTGATAGCGGACCGGGTAGCCGGCCGCCTCGGTCCACGCCTGCGCGCGGACCGTATCGTCACCGGACATGGGCTCGCCGTCCCAGCTGTCCCGGTAGTACTCGTTCAGCCACCAGACCTTGTCCCGCTCGTAGGAGGGAGAGGTCGGACGACCGTCATCATCGAACGTCCAGCCCGTCCAGGCTGTCTTCGGAAGCGGGGCCAGCTCGCGCGCCCGCTGCATCGCAGCAGTGCGGTCGAAGTCGGTCTCATCGGCCTCGATGAGGTTGAAGAGAGTGGGCTGTTCCATGTCGTGCTCCTGACGTTGTTCGACCGCCGTGCGCGGTCGATGGCAGGAGCACTTGATTGTTCGACAGGGTGGGCTTTCAACCCCGAAGAATGCTTGACGGAACCTTGGAGTCGTGACGAGGAACGAGGATCGACTCTGAGGTTCCGTTAAGCATGTGGGTTGAAAGGTCGGGGTCCCCTGTCGGGCTATCATGGGCGACCATCGACGCCACCAAGGTGACCACGCTGGAACCCCTGCGGCAGGCGCGCAGCGCCTGCCGCAGGGCCACGCCAGTGGCCGACGAAGGCCCCACACCCGGAAGGGCGTGGGGCCTTCCAAGATCGTCACAGCGTGACGATCTTGTCCGGCCGGAGGCCGCACCAGGCGTCATCGTCTGCGATGACGACGGGTGCGGAGGCGAAGCCTCGCGCCTTCGCCTCATCGAGTAGCTGCGGCTCCTCGATGAACGAGCGGATCGAGTAGTCGATCCCGCGCTGCTCCAGCATCATCTGAGTGCGGTCGCAGTTCGGGCAGTTCGGCTTGGTCCAGAGTTCGACAGACATGGTGTCCTCCTGTGCTTGTGCCTGTGATGACGTTCCCGCCATGCGCTGTGATAGCCGGCAGGCGCAGGGTCGAAGAGTGCAGTGGCGGAGCAGAAGTTTTCAGCGAGGAACGAGCGCCCGGAAAAGTTCTGCTCCGCCACGGAACGTGCCTTGCGCCAGAGGCGTGCAACGCACAGTGGATAAGTCAGAGCGGGCCTGCACAGGAGGACGTGTCAGCAGGACACGCCAAGCCGTTCCCTGCCGCGCGCGGCTGCCGCTGAAGCATCAGCGCGGACGCCAGCCGGAGGCTGGCAAATAAGTGGTTTTCAGCGCCGCGTAGCGGCTCCGCGGGACGATGGGTAGGCCGCCCAACACTCCCCCGGTGTGGTTGTGCAGGGGTCAAGGCCGAAGAGCGGAGCGTGCCTTGACGCCTGCACAACCACACCGCACCTTCCTGCTGTCCTAGCCCGTCGTCCCCGCCACCGACAGGTGGCTGCACCGACGGTGCGGAAACTGCGCCGCAGGCGCATGACACAGCCCCGCGGAGCGGGACATGTACGCCCAAAGGTCGCCGGGGTCGGCTGACCTGTGACGGTCAGCCGGCCCCGGCGAAACTGCGCGCGTCAGCCGCGCAGCGCCTTCTGGACGGCCTGCGTGTTCAGACCCTCCGCCAGTGACTTCCGCACCAGCTTCGCGAGGCCCTCGTCCTCGTCGAAGTCGAGCGCCTGCTCGACGGCGTGGTCGGCCTGGCGCAGCGCGCCAGTGATCCACGCATACGCTGCGAGGACCGCCCAGGCTCCGCCGGCGACGTCCTGGTCGACGTGCTCCGCGACGTAGCGGAGACCGGCGAGCCAGACGGTCTGCTCCGGCCACCTCGCATCCGCGTCCCAGACGGCGCGGCGGAACGCCTCGCCCGGCCGCGCGTAAGCGTCGGCCGGATCAGCACCGAGTGCTGCCTCCAGCACGAGGTCGCGCGTGCGCACGTCTGCGAACTGCGACCCCAGCTGCGCAAGCAGCTCCAGGTCGGGCTTCTGCCCGGCCTGCACCGCCTCGCGGAAGGCGGTGACGGTCGCGACCGGCTCGGCCGCGACCGGCCGAACCCCGACGTGCTCCGTCTCGCAGTCCTCCGCCCACAGCGTGAGCGGAGTGATGCGCTGCCGCATCTCGGCCGGCAGCTCGACGGAGTACTCGTCGAGGTTGTGGAGCTGCCCGTCGACCAGCAGGTCCGAACCTGCGAGGGAACCGACCGTGACCTCGCGCGGCAGCGCCGCGGTCAGTACCCGCACGTAGGGCACAGCCTCCATGAGGTCGTGCGTCTGCACAAGCACCAGGGCCTGCTGGTGGGACCCGACGAACTCGCGCACCGCGTCAGCGGTGTCGCGGAGACCGCCGAGTTCGGTCTGGGCGGTGAGGCGCAGCTCACCGCCCTCGGTGTAGAGGGCGACGAGTACCCGGTACTCGCGGACGGAGGACGCTCCCAGGAGCACGGCCGCAAGCTGCGGCGTGCTGGTGATGCGGTAGACCATGATGGCCCCTTTCTCGCTCTGCGTAGCTGAGCGGGTTTTCGCCCAGCCGCCTCCAGCAATCGGAGACGCGCAAGAAAAAGCGAGAGCGTGGGTGGGCTTTCAACCCCGAAGAATGCTTGACGGAACCTTGGAGTCGTGACGAGGAACGAGGATCGACTCTGAGGTTCCGTTGAGCATGTGGGTTGAAAGGTCGGGGTCCCCGCTCGGCTAGACTTGTTGCGCTTCGATGGCAATAAAGGTGACCACACGGTCAGCCGACGCCAGCCGAAGGCTGGCAGACAAGAGGTTTTCAGCGCCGCGCAGCGGCTCCGCGGGATGACCGACTGACCTCCCTGTGGTGGTGGGCGGGGGTCAAGGCCGAAGAGCGGAGCGTGCCTTGACGCCCGCCCACCACCACTGCACGATGGACCGTCAGTCGGTCATCCCCGCCACCGACAGGTGGCTGCACCGAAGGTGCGGACCCGCGCCGCAGGCGCATAGCAGAGCCCCGCGAAGCGGGTCCGTCTGAGAGAAACAGTCCGGCGCCGGCGGCGTCCGGGGCCGGTTCTCAGTCGAGCTTGTCGTGCGGCGCGTCCGTGAGGTCCGCATTCCAGGTGTCGCGCTCGTTGAGTGCGATCACCTCGAACTCCTGGTCCTCCGGCATCACTCGCCGCTCGGTCGTCGCTGGAAGAGTCAGATCAGCCTTCACCGCCGGCGGTGCTACCGGCTCGGTCTGCTGCATGTACTCAGTCAGCGCGTTCTCGCTCGATGACTCCACCGTATTCCCCTCTCCGTCTGGTCCGCTCATTCTCTCAGGCAGCGCGTTCTCGCTCGATGACTCCACCGTATTCCCCTCTCCGTCTGGTCCGCTCATTCTCTCAGGCAGTGTGGTCGGCTGTCCGTGTGCCCACTTTCATGGCTGGGTGGGTGCACCACGTCACCAGATACTCGGGCCGGGACTCCCTGCAGTCACGCTCAATGAGGAGACGAGTACGACCATTGCCTATGAGCGCTCGACCTCGTGCTGTTCGCGCGTGCGCTGAGAGTCCGTGACCGACCGTCGCGGCTGACTCTGGCCCTGCGCTGAGGTTCCCTGCGTGCCGAACAGCCGCTCACGTGCGCTCACGGTCGCCGAGTGGCGGTCTCGGACGGGCGCAGCGGTGCTGCCGTTCGAGGGTGGCTCGGCGGGCTCGGTGGCAGTCTCGGCTGCCTGTTCGGCGGTGATCCGCTCCACGAGGGCATCCAGCTTGCCGCGGGCTTCCTTCAGCTCCGCGGCCTGCTTGAACGGCTGGCCGAGCAGCGCGTCGGTCGCTTCGATTTCCTTAGCGGCGGCCGCCCCGCGTTCCGTCAGCTTCTCCACGACGGCCGGTAGGCCGGCGACACGGTTCTCGACCATGAGAGCGAGCTGGGCCGGCGGCTCCTTCACGAGGTCACGCCACGGCACCGACACCGCAGTGCCGGGAACGTCTGTCGCGTTCATCTCCAGCCGCACTTCAGCCCGCCTGCGGTCACCGCCGGAGCTGCGCAAGGAGAACGTGTGGCCTCCGAGGGCCACCACATCGTTGGCCATGAACGGCGGAATCACCGGCATGTGCGGGTTCGGCACCTGCCCGGTGATCGTTCGCACCAGCGCGGCCGTGGCATCGCCGCGGTCGTCGTAGAGCCGGCCGCTGACCTGCGCACTGAACTTATCGCCCTTCGTATCCGTGGATGCCTCAATGAGCTGGCGAATCCGGGGCAACTGATCCTCAACGTAGGCGGCCTCCCGCTGCGCGGTCTCGTGCCGGCCGCGTAGCGCGAACTGCGCGCGGTCATGGCCCCGCCGCCGGCGGTCGAGCTTGTTCACCTCAGTCTCCAACTCGACCTTCTCCACCAGCAGCGGATTGCCGCTGGAGGCGGCCATCAGCTGCTGTGCATCGAGTGCCATATCGCCGGGGTCTTCCAGCTCGCGCACGTCGATCTTCCCGCGCATGATCTGCTGCACGGCGAATGCCTTGCGACCGATGGTGTCCCAGCTCGTACTGTCGAAGGAATTCTCCGTCGCGTAGCGGATGACATCGACCTCGGAGTTCTGGTTCCCCTGCCGCAGGATGCGGCCTTCTCGCTGGGTCAGCTCCGCCGGCCGCCAGGGGCAATCGACATGGTGGAGCGCTACCGCGCGACGCTGGATGTTCGCGCCGGTTCCCATTCGTTCGCTGGACCCGATCAGTACGTCGATGTCGCCGTCTCGGGCCTGCTTGAAGAGTGCAGCCTTCTCCTCCGCGTCGCCGGCCTCATGGATGAAGCGGATGCGGTCGGGGTCCATCCCGTACCGCTCCACGAGCGATTCCTTGAGCTGGTCGTAGGCGTTCCACTCGTCCTCCTTCGGGGTGCTCAGGTCGCAGAACACGATCTGGAGCGCATCGGGCTTCGAGGACTGCTCATCGGTCGTGTCATCGAGCGTGTAGAGGTTGTCGCGGTTCTCCGCCCATATTTCAGCGATGTTCGAGGCCACGATGTCGAGCTTCACCGTCTCGTCGGTCTCCATGCCGACCAGGCGCGGGTCCAGGGCGGCCTTCCGGCCGTCGCCGTAGACGGTGAGGTGGTTGTCCTCGCCCTTCTCCGGCCGCGTGCCTTCCAGGTTCTTAAGTCGCTCTTCGAGGTCGACCATGAACTCGGCGTGAGCTTCTGACTCCGGGATGATTTCGTACCGGGCGATCCGTTCGCCATCGTCGTTCATTCGCAGGTCAGGACGCTTCAGGTAGGTCAGGTCCTCCGTCATCTTCACGTCCGCGAACTGCTGCCACCCACCCAGCATCTCGGGCACGTTCTTGAACTTGGCGAACCGCTGACGCTGCTTCAGGTTGCCGGCGGCGTCGCGCTCGAACCGGGTGACCAACTCACCGAACGTGTTGGCCCAGTCGTCGAAGTGCCGGACTCCGGTCGCTTCGAGGACGTCGGGCCGCAGGTAGCGCATCATCACGTGCGCCTCGGTGATGCTGTTGGCGATCGGTGTACCCGTGGCCATCGTTGTGACGCGCTCACCGTAGGTGTCGCGCAGGTAGTTCAGCTTCATCTCCAGGTCGTTGGCGCGACCGGACCCGTCGATGCCGGCTCCCTGGATGTTCGAGGTCGTGGCGAGGTTCTTGAACAGGTGCGCCTCATCGACGGCCACGTAGTCGACTGCCATGTCCTCGAACGTGAGCCCCGCCTGGTCCGCGCCGGCGAGCTTGCCTTCGAGCTTGGCCTGGGCGCGCTCGATGGCGGATCGGATGTACTTCTGCGTGCGGCTGCGCTGGTCTCCCCCTTCGACCTGCTGCGCGCGCGAGAGCGTTTCCCGCAGCTCTTCAAGCACCTTGTCGGTGTACGCCTTCCGGGTGCTGTCACGGACATTGATCTTCTCGAACGCGCTGTGCGTCATGAGAATGCCGTCCCAGTCGTTCATCGCGGCCTTGGCGATGAAGGCACGGCGCGCGGCCGTGTCACCCTTCGGTGCCGCGATGTCGGTGGAGTCGCCGGCCAAGAGACGTGCGTTGGGGTAGAGCAGTTTCCACTCGCGGGTGAACTGCTCCAGCATGTGTCCCGGGACGATGATCATCGGCTTCGAGACGAGTCCACGCCGCTTCATCTCAGTCAGGCCCATGACCATTGCAGCGGTCTTGCCGGCACCGACCTGATGGAACAATCCCACGGACGGTTCTGCGACCATGCGCGCGACCGCTGTGCGCTGATGCTCGTGCGGGATGAAGTCAGCGACGAGGCCCGGCAACTCCAATCGCTCAGCCTCGGGCGTGTAGTCGCGGGCCACGTAGGAGTTGAAGAGTCGGTTGTAGTCGGCGTGGAGCCGAGTCGCCCGCTCCGGGTCTTCCCACACCCACTCAGAGAATCGTTCGATGATCGCTTCGGCCTTCTCACGGGCTGCTTCGGTCGCCTCGGAGTCGATGTAGGAGTACTTGCTGCCATCGGAGTCCAGAGCGTTCCTGCGGACCTCGATAGTCGAGCCGCGCAGGAGTGACCGGAACAGATCGTGCGCGGGCCGGTCCTCCGTTCCCCACTCAGACATGGCAGCCACGGTCTGCCGGCCAGCAGAGCCGGGCTTGACCTCCCAGAAACCGGCTCCAGGATGAATGATCTCGGCGTAGTCGTCATCGGAAATCTCGCGCAGAAATGCCTCGTGATCGGCGGTAGGAATCCACACTGCACCGATGGTCGCCTCGATGTCTTCGAGCGGCACGTCCGCGGGGATGACAGCTTCGAGTGCGTCGATGTTTGTCTGCCACGGCCCCTCGGGGTCCTGCTCGGCCTTCGCGCGCGCGACCTCGAGCTTGTCGCGGATATGCCCGGACAGATACTCAGCGCGGGTGATGATCGAGGACTCGTCCTCTGGATCATCGAACACCAGCGTGCCGAGCTCCTGCCGCGCTGTGGGCACGTCTGTGCCCAGTCGCACGGCGACCTGCTCCAGGTCCGCACTGCCGGTGGCGTTGATCGCCAGCACGAGAGCTTCCTCGGCGGTGTCCGCGCCCAGCAGTGGCCGCTCCACGGTCACGGTGCGCTTCGTGAGGATGTCGGAGGGTGTGGCCGTCTGCGCCTCGTCGTTGAACTGCTCGGCCGCCATGACCAGTGCGAAGCCAGGGTCCTGGCGCATGATCCGCGTCGCCTTCGGGGCTTCACGAGTCTCTTCACGGACCTTCTCGGTCTCGCCGGTCTCCTCGTTCCTCTGCGTGACCGTCTTCCACTTCGGCGTCCACCGATTGACCGGGCCGTACCGGTCGACATGCGCCTGCCATGCTGCGCGGGCGTCCTCCCGCAGCTGGACGGACTCAGCGGTGTCCGCGACGGTTGCCGCCTGGTCGCGCATGAGCGCGCTCATCGCGTCCCGCAGCCCCATCAGGGAGCGGACCTCGGCGGCCGCGTTCTTCGGCACCGTGATCGGCTGCAGGTAGCCCTGCCCGGTGACCTTCTGGAACTGCCCGTCCTCTTCGATGACGGTGCCGGGGGTCAGGCTGGTCTCCGTGGCCGCGCGGTGGTCGCGGGCGGCCTCGGCGGCCGCGGACAGCGGGGAGTATCCTCGTCCAGCCGCGACGGCAGCGGCCGTGATTGCCGTCAGCCTGCCCCGGAGCTGATCTGGCACGGTGGTGAGGTCATCGGCCACGATGGCGAGATTGCCCCACTGCCCACTCACATCCAGGCGTCCGAGGACGTTCTCGGGGCGGCGCTGGTAGTACGTGTTGAGTCGTTGTTCGGATTCCAGTCCACGCTGGGAGTCGGTGACCGTCACGGGTGTGGCGGTCTGCCAGTCCAGGGTCTCCTGGGTGGGTTCTTCTCCAGGCATCCGCTTGCGGAGGATGAGCACATCGGTGGCCACGTCGGTGCCGGCCTGCCGGCGGTGCGCGCCATTCGGCAGGCGTACTGCTCCCAGGAGGTCTGCTTCGGCAGCGACCTCAGCGCGTAGCACGGGGTTCCGGCGGTCACTGGTCGAGGCGGAGGTGACGACTGCCATCACTCCCCCGTCGTGCAGCCCTCCCAGTGACTTACGGATGAAATGCTCGTGGACGTTGAACCGCTGGCCGGGGTTCCATGTCTCATCGAGCAATCGCGCGCGGCCGAACGGCACGTTGCCGATGGCTGCATCGAACGAGTCGGGGCGGATGGTGGTCTCTGCGTAGGACTCGTTCCGAATGTCTGCGTCGGGGTACAGGTGGCGGGCGATGGAGGACGTGATCGGATCAATCTCCACCCCCGTCATCGTCATGCCGGCCGGGGCTGCTCCGATGAAGTTGCCGGACCCTGAACCTGGTTCGATGACCTTCCCCGTGTCGAGGCCGAGGTCGGACAGTGACTGCCACATCGCGGTGATGAGTGCGGGGTCGGTGTAGTGGGCATCGAGAATCGTGCGGCCGGCGGCCTCGTAGTCCTCAGCACTGAGGACGGCTTTAAGCTGCTCCCGCTCGGTCGCCCACTCGTCTTTACGGTCGTCGAACACATCAGGGATGGCTCCCCAGCTCGACCACGCGGCCAGCGCCTCCTGCTCTTCGCGCGTCGCGGGGCGGTCCTCGGCGTCGAGGGCACGGGCTGTCTCGATAGCACGCAGATTCGCCTGGAAGCGGCTCTTGGCACCAGAGGGCGGGTACTGGTCGCCCGCAGCCAGCCGAAACGGTTCGGCGGTCAGTCCAGCAGGCTCTCGTCCTCCGGCTCCAGCGGGTGAATCTCCTGGGCCAGCGGCTCCCCGGTCTCGTCCACCTCCGGCGGGAACCGGTCGAGCACCACTTCCTGCCACGCCAGTTCGCTCGCGGCGTTCGTCCTCGCGCGGTACTCGCCCAGCATCTTCAGCGGGTTCGCCCTGTCCTCGTCGCTTGGCCTCCACATCTCGCCCTGCATCGACACCAGGGCGACGTCCTCCGCCTCCTGCAGCTCGTTGAGCATCTGCGGGAAGAACGTCTCCGGGTCCCGAATCTCCGCGTACCGGCTCGGGGCGTACCGCCGTACGTAGTCCTGAATCGGGTTCGTTCGCTTCAGCATCTAGCTCATCCTCTCCGGGTGTCAGCTGCGGAGCATCTGGCTCCATGTCCAGCAGGTCAAAAAGCGATCCCTGCCCGTCTACGTGCGTGCTCTTCTTTCCCCGTGCCATAGGCCCACGGTAACCGTCCGTGATCGAGCCCACATCGTCTTCTCAGTGAGCGTGACTACAGGGAGTCCCGGCCCGAGTATCTGGTGACGTGATGCGCGGTCCCAGCCATGAAAGTGGGCACACGGACAGTCGCTGCGCAACATCATCATGAACCTCCCTCGCAGGCTGGTTCCGGAGCCTGCGCCTCCAGCTCTTCATACGCCGCATATCGGTCGATGTCTGGGGCTGCCCTGTAGACCTCGGCCAGACCCGCCTCCAGCAGAGCTGCGCCCACGTCCTCCCCGTCGACCTCGACGTAGGCCAGTGTGCGGCCGTAGCGGTCCGTCTCCGCCTGCGACGGGTCGGGGATGATCGTCACCCTGCCGCCGGCGGTCAGCTCTTCCGTCAGTGCGGTGGCTTCGGCCGCGCACCGCTCCCCCGGTTCCCCTTCTCGTGCGACCTCGGGGGCATCGATGCCCAAGACGCGGACACGCTCATCCTCGCCGGCCTCCCGCTCCACGATGAGCGTGTCGCCGTCGATCACGTGCACCAGCTGCACTGCAACGCCCTCCCCTGGCTCCGCTGAGGTGCCTGCGGGCAGGAAGTCGATTCCACGGGCGATGAGTACGCCCAGCGGAACGGCGAGCACCATTCCCACCACGATGATCCAGGAGCGGTCCATCAGCCTGACCCACAGATTCGGTCGCTCATGACTCCCCCAATGCTGCGAGTGCTGCGATCTTGTCCGGGCGGAAACCCGTCCAGGCATTGAATTCTTCGGTCTCCATGTCACCGACCACGACGATCGGCGCTGCCATGAAGTCGTGATCCTGCGCCCATTCAAGCGCCGCTTCGCTCTCGGTCACATCAATGACCTGGTAGGTGATCCCGTTGCGGTCGAGCAGCTGCGCTGTCATCCGGCACTGCGGGCACTGCGGCTTCGTAAGCATCGTGACTGGTGGAAACATGATGACCTCCTAGCGTACTACCAGGCTAGCATGCAAGCATGCTAGCGTGGTAGCTCGCAATCACACCTCGGTCTCTCCGGTTGCAGCGCCCTTCCCATCGAGGAAGTCCAGCAGTAGACCTTCGGCAATCGCCTGGATGCTCGTGTCATTCTCGAAGGCGTATCGCTTAAGAGCGCGGTGCGTGTCGTCGTCGAGGCGGATCATGAGCGCCTTGCGATCAGCAGCTCTCACCCGCGTGCTCGGACGAATCGCCGGAGCGGGGTCAGCATCTTTCGCGGGACCCGCGGCCTTGCCGGCCCCCTGCCGCTTGCGCAGCTTGCTTATCTTGCTCACATCAGCCATCAGAACCCTCCTCGGCATTCAGCGCGTCCAGCACCTGGACGATCTCATCGAGCACTCGCTCGTACCCGTGAAGTTCATCGTTGATCGCGGACCCATAGGCCCTCTGAATAGCGGCACGGCGCGGAATGCGCGTATCAAGCAGGGGGTAGTCAGACTCACGCAGGGACCTCCAAGTGGTCCAGGAGTCCGTCTCCTGCTTGACGTACTGCGTCAGCAGGAAGAGCGCAGGGGTGCTGCCGGTGAAGTGGTCCATCGTCTCGATCGCGCGCTCCACGTCAGCGCCACCAGGTCCCGTGACGACGAGTGCGATGTCGGCGGCATCCACGGCATTGGAGATGACTTGCGGGTCTCCCGGCGGGGTATCAATGATGACGTCCCCTTCAACCTGCGCGGCACGCGCAAGCTGGCGCTGATGCACGCCGGAGACTGTGAACTCCACGGGCTTCTTGTCGGCTGCCGCCTGGTCGCTCCACGTGAGCGATGACCCCTGCGGGTCCGCATCCCAGACTGTCACGTCCCGGCCGGCACGCCTGGCGGCTTCGGCCAGGTACATGCAGGTCGTCGTCTTCCCGACTCCGCCCTTCGTGTTGATGACAGCAACGATCATGACGCCCTCCTTTCAGTACGAGATAGCATGCGATCAGAGTAGCGTGCTAGCACGCTATCCCGCAAGCAGAGCATCACGACAGCGCGACAGCATGCTAGTCGGACACTGACGCGGCCTCATCCAACACGTCAATGTCAGTAACGCTGAGCCACGCGCCCCACGTCGCCAAGCGCGGATCGGGTAGATGTACGAACACGAGTCCGGTACGCGAATAGCGGTCCGCGCTGGCGACCCGGTACTCCGTGCCGGTCTCCCACTCGACGCGAGCGCGCACCCGCAAGCGCGGTCGGTACTCCCAGTGCCGCGGCACGGGATGGTCGTTGAGGATGCGCACATACTCAGGGGGCGGCGGAGTCACTAGTGGCATGGCGGGCAGGGTACGGGCCAACACGGACATCGGAGTAGGTGCACACTACCGTGCTGTGTGGCAGCAGCACCTGGCCGATGCATCAAGCAGGGGGCAGTAAGCCGCTCGGAGTCGACGAGTCCTACTCTCCCCGCAGCACTTCACGGGACTTGCACCACTGCTGCCAGGCCGTGCGCCGCGCCCATGCGTCATCAGCGTCCATACCGCGAACCTCATCCGCCCATCCACCTGGAATAACGAACACTGCCCAGCGGGGACCACTCTTCAGCGCCCACTCCATGTCTCGACTCATTGCAAGCCGGTTCACGGTCTCAGAGGTGAGCACCTCCTGTCCGATCAACTTCCCGAGCGGGTCAAACCCACACACGCAGGCCCCGGCTGCCTGCTCGAAGGTTCCCTCCGCCTGCATTAGCGAGTGCATTCTGGCGGCCCAGCCCCGGTCATCCCTGGGTGGCACTGGCGTCTCGACAACCCTGTACTCTCCCGGATCGTAGAAGTGCACCGCGATGCCCCAGGACACAATCACCATCACAGTAATGGCTCCCCCGATTATCACGGCTGGAACCTCGAATACCGCCAAGATGAAGGAGGTCAAGCCGATCATTACCAATCCGAGCATTATCGCCATCCACCCGTTCTCGGTCATTCGACCCCGCGACTCCTCCACCCTCCTCTCCGGCTTCAACCGAACCCCCTCATGCATGGCCACGACTGCAGTGCCTCGCGCAGCGTTCTCGATCAGGAGCCCGTAAGGACTGCCGGCGCCCTGCGGAGGAAGGAGGCGGACCCCCTTCATGGCTTCAGGCACAGCGGCACCAACCTCGCGATCACCCATGATTCCTCCATCTCCTCCAGCTTCGCGTCTCCTCATGATAGCAAGCTAGCGTGCTATCACGCTAGGTGACTCTCTTGTATGCGCCAACACCTCGGAGTGCGGTGTAGATCGTCTGGCGGCTCACGCTGTACCGCCGCGCAACTTCCGCCGCCGGCACACCTAAGTCGACAAGCGCGCGGACCGCCTCGACGTCCTCGTCGGTGAGTGCGCGCTGCCTGTCGTAGACGCCGCGGGACTTGGCGAGAGCGATGCCCTCGGCTTGTCGCTCACGGATTCGAGCCCTCTCGAATTCAGCCATAGCAGCCAGCATCGTGAGGAACAGTTCGTGCACGGGGGAGCGGTCCCGCGCGACGGTGATCCCTTCCGAGACGAACTCGACGGCGCAGCCCTTCGCGGTCAGCTCATCCACTAGCGCGTGAAGGTCGCGCGTATCTCGGCCGAGTCGATCCAGGCTTGCGACCCGCACTGTGTCAGCGTCGCGGACGTAGGCGATGAGGTCCGCCAGGCCCTTCCGCTTCGCTCGCGACTTCCCGCTCATGCGGTCCTCGAACACCCGGTCACAGTGGCCGATGACCTCGTGCTGCCGTGCCGGGTTCTGGTCTGCGCTGCTGACCCGCACGTATCCGACGATCTGGCCGCGCGAGTGTTTGTCATGGTCCTCGGACTCGATGGGCAGTTCTGTCTGACTAGGCAAGATTGGACCTCCTCTGAC
>Ga0079226_10001468_pt1 | contig 18066 bp, 15 predicted proteins | sample Poulit2014_FD_76345 | JGI IMG/M metagenome (GOLD analysis project Ga0079226, IMG submission 76345) | Agricultural soil microbial communities from Georgia to study Nitrogen management - Poultry litter 2014 | ecosystem: Environmental > Terrestrial > Soil > Agricultural land | place: USA: Georgia...
CTTAAAATGAGGTCTTTTATGCAAAATAGTTTTCCAACTCAAACCGGCCTGAAAAGTTTCCAGAATTATAAATTCAAAAAGCTTTTGATCATTATGTAACGGTACGCCCCAGACCTTATCATGATATATCTCCATCAAAGGATCGTTTGCGGTCCAACCACATCTTTGTTTTTCATCTTCCATCATTCAACTATTTATTCGTTTCGCCTTTCCATTCTCTTTTCCAACGCCGGTGACTCCAAAGCCAATTTTCCGGTTGTCTCTTGATACAATCTTCCAAAAAAGTCACAAACGCTTCTGTAACAGCTGTATTTTCGGTCTCTTTTGCATGTTCAAAAGCTAATTTGGTTTCAATCTTGTAATATCCACGCTTTACCTTCCGGATATTGCCAAAAACAACGGCTAAATCATTCCTTTTAGCACTTATTTCAGGTCCCTTAAAAAAAGGAGTCATCTTATTCAAAAAAGGAAACCAATAAACGCTTCGACCTCTAGGATACTGATCTGCCACCAAAACACTCGTATAATCACCCTTTTTATACGGTTGCATCTCTCTTAAAAGATTATTAGAAGAAATAAGTATCGTACCAAACCTTTTTCGCATATATCCAAACAACCGATTGAAAACTTTATCATTAATGGGTTTATAAATAACTAAAAAAGGATGTGATACCAGCATACTAATATACAAATTTGCCCATTCCCAGTTAAAAAAATGCCCAAGATGAGTTTGACTTTTTCTGTTATTATCTTCAAGATATTGAAAAATAGAGGAATCGCAATCAAAACGTTTACTCACCTGTCGCTTACTGATGCTCATCATTTTAATGGTTTCCACCATATGATCCGCAAGATTTTTCATATACTTTTTAGCAATCGCACGATGCGCACGTGCTGTTTTTTCAGGAAAAGCCTGCTTTAAATTAGTAAAAATAATGTCTTTTCTATATCCAATTACATAATACAACAAAAGATATAGCCCATCAGAAATGATATAAAGGACCCAAAACGGGAGCAACGACAAAAGGTAAAAAACACCAAATAGCAAATAGTACATGAATGGCAACTGTTTACATGCTGCAAGATACATTAGTTTCTTTATCTTTACCTTATATTATGCATACCAGAGAAGAATATTTCATAGGAGTTGATATAGGAACCTCGAGCAGCAAAGCACTTGCTTTCACATTATCAGGGAAAATAGCTTCTCAACATCAGATTTCGCTTCAAATCAATCACCCAAACAAAAGCCAAAGCGAACAAAACCCTAATGCAGTCCTTCAGGCAACAACGCAAGTCATCCGAAGGGTAGTAAAAGAGATGCAATATCCGCCGCTAGCTGTCAGTTTCAGTTCGGCCATGCACAGCATCATGGCTGTTGATAAAAAGGGGGCGCCTCTTACGCCACTCCTGCTATGGTCGGATAACAGAAGTCACGAAGAGGCTGCTCATCTCAAAAGAAAAAAACAGGCCATTGAATTTTATAGGCATACTGGAACGCCTATCCACCCGATGTCTCCTCTTTGTAAACTTCTTTGGTGGAGAAACCATCAAAAAAGTATCTTTGATAAAGCGCACAAGTTTATTTCAGCCCAAGAATATGTTTTTCATCACTATTTCGGGAAGTATATTATAGGATACTCCCAAGCATCGGCTACAGGTTTATTTGACCACCAAGAATTAAAATGGCACCAACCAGCATTGGAATACACCAGCATTTCAAAAGAAAAACTATCACAACTGGTGCCCTCCACCCATATCATAAAAGGATTGAGGTCTGAAGCTGCTTCACAATTAGGCTTAGACAAGCAAACCTCCTTTATTATTGGTGCCAGCGATGGCTGCTTGGCCAATCTGGGTTCAGGTGTTATTCATCAGGGAGAGATGGCTTTGTCCATAGGTACCAGCGGAGCGGTTAGAATAACGAGAAGCAATCCTATCAAAGTAAGTCAGGATAACCAGGGAAGCATCTTCAACTACCTACTCACAGAAAAAGAATTTGTTTCAGGAGGCGCTATTAACAACGGAGGAAATGTACTCAACTGGTATAAAAACAACTTCCTGAAAGGGGGAGAAAAAGCAACCGGCTATGAGACGATAATAAAACAGGCGATGGCATCCTCCGCAGGAGCCAGAGGCTTGCTTTTTCTGCCGTATATTCATGGAGAGCGGGCGCCTTTTTGGGATGCCAATGCCAAAGGCTGTTTTTTCGGAATCTCCCATCAACATCAAATAAATGATTTTTCCCGTGCCATACTAGAAGGTATTTGTTTCGCTCTGGCACAGAATATTCACATCATTAATAACAATATGGCTGAAGAAATAAACGCCATTCATGTGTCCGGAGGTTTTACTCAATCTAAAGCATGGGTGCAACTACTTACTGATATTATAGGCAAAGAAGTAAAGGTCTCCAACACCGCGGACGCGTCTGCTTTAGGTGCTGTATTTATGGGAATGAAAGCCTTAGGAATCATTCCGGAATGGTCAGAAATTGAAAAGTATTTTAAGAAGCCTATTATTTTTCAACCCCAAAAAAAGGATAAAAAAATCTATGATAGAAATTATGCTGTTTTTTCAAAAATGTATGCAATAACGCAACCTCTTTCCCGGGAAATGAGCGCCTGGAAAGACGAGCCGTCAAAGCCACAGAAACCTTAATACGCCCAGAGGCTCTGTTCGAAGTTGAAAATCTTATTATGAATATCACGTCCTTTTAACAAACGCTTAATTCCGGCATCTGTCGAATCTCCCGGAATTTGTTGTTTAATAGTTTCTCCATAGACGTTATCTTCCTTAACAATGTGTCCGGAAAATCTCCTCATATCAAAGAGATCAGCCCAGGAAATATGTTGATAGAAGTTATTGGGGTTATAGACATCATACTTCGCTAAGATAGGTCTTAAATCAGGATAATAAACCCAAAACAAAGGCATCTTTCCTCGTAATTCTCCGGTCTCAGGATCTACAATATTCTGTAAGGGGGCAATCCCAATAATTCGACAATAAAGCTGAGAGGTTTCTCTGTCAAAAATCCAGTCTTCTTTCAGGCGATAAGTCTTTACCGATTCAGGATTAAAATCATTTCTGATAACTTTTTGAATCATGTCTCCCGTCACTGGATCAGGCACCATAATAGTATCTGCCTTTCCGGTCAATTCATTCTTTACTTCTTCGGCGGTCATAGGAGCCGTAAACCGATCGTCCACGCCTTTGAAAGCAGTAACTTCTCCACTTACAATAGCCTTAATTAAAATATTAATGAGCATCAGACTATTTCCCTCAGCACCATGTCCTGCATAAACAAAAGGGGCATTCATCTTCATCCTTGTATCAATTTCTTCCCAGACTCTTTTTCCCCATACGGCATCTTTTGGTCGAATATACTGATAAGCTAAAGGAGTACTTCTTTTATTCTCCTTCATTTTCACTGCAGAATTATTCCTAAGAGAAGGGGTTGAATCATAAAGACCTTCTCCAACAGAAGTATCCTCTTGTGCATCAACAGAAGAATCTATTAATGCTCCGGAAAAAGCATTCACTTGCGCTTTTGCTGAATAATTCACAAACAACACCAAAATAATTAATCCCAATAGTTTAATCCAATCTACACGTTTCATTTCAATCTTTTTATAAAGTTAATACTTTTAATACAACTTAAAGGTAATCCCCGGTAAAGCTCTCGTAGTACCATCCGGCCCCTTGGCTCGAATATCGTCAATAAAAATTCTCGTTCCGGGCTTACATCTTTTCATCAGATTATGCATTTCTGAAGAGAAAACAGCGGAGGAGGCCTTCTCCTCATAATAATCAGAAAAACCACTTCCTACAAAGCCCATCGTAAAGCTCGTTACTTTAAAGCGAATATCAAAATAAAAATTCTTCAATACAGCTCGAACACCTTCCTGTGCTTTAAAAACGGCAGACCGCATCCGCCCGCCTTCGCTATTACCCACCATGGCAACAGGGTCAGGTACGCGCATTACCCGGAACTTCATATTCCCCAGATTGGTATTCTGACCATCTATTTTCCCACTTACATGTATGACCGCATCCTTATTTAAATCTGTCACTCTCGCAACATATTTCCCGGTTCCCACTTTCTTCAAGGAACCCTGAGAGATACTTGCATTTAGTTTAGCAGCTGGAACTCCTGCTGCAGCAATACTTATAGGGTTATCCAATCCCACAAAAAGTACGTTCATTTTAGTGGCAGAAACAGATAAAGAAGAAGCGCCTACCATATAGGAGCCGGATGTAGTAAATGCCTGCACTTCACCATTCTTATCCTTCAATTTCACGGCTACATCATAGGAATGTTCCCCCACACCGCTCGCAATTGTAGAGAAGGTTCCCACTCCATTTTCTACATCAACCGGTTTCCCATTCACAGTAATGGTTGGATTCACCGTAGAGCTATAAGCACCCAACATAATTTTAGCTTCATATTTTTGCCCGTCCATCACATATCCTGAATTTGCAGAGACCAATGGCGTATAAGTATCCATTGTAAACTGCTGTGCGTTAATTTGCGCATACAAATAATCCAAAACCTGCCCTTCTGCATTTTTAACATCACTCTTAAATTTATCTAAGATGGTGATGGCTGCAATTGTGGGAATATCTCCAAAGTTAAATTCAGTCCAGCTCTTTTTATTTTTCTTTCCTTTCTTTCCTTCCGGCTCAACAATTCTAAGGGGGAAAATTTTCGCCTCGCTCGCCCTGTCATTTTTATCAAAATATCCTAAAAAGTTGGCTCTAAGCTCTTTTATTCGCTTCTTCAATTCCGGTCCCTTCTTTTTATTTATCATTATCCTTGAAGAGGCGTCTAAATCATCAATCCTTTTTATTTTCCCTTCATCTGTATAACCTCCACTTTGTTGAATAATCTTTTCTTTTAAATCTTCAATGAAAGCGTTCGTCTCTTTCGATTGTGCTCTTACCTCTTCAGCTTTCGCCTTCAAGGGACCCACTTTTTTAGGATCCTGAGCCATTTGCTTTTCAAACTGCTGATAGATCAGATCATTTTTTTCATCAATCGAACTATTCGAATGATTGATACTTCGATCTACAATCTTAAAAGCATTTAATATTTCTGCAGAAACATTCAAAGCCAACATTGCAATAAGTACAACGTAAAGCAGATTAATCATTTTCTGCCGGGGATGTTTCGGGAGTGACATTGACATGCGCTAAGCGTTAAATCTCTTTATTCAATTATTTTTCTTTTGTTCTCGGAATACAGGGATTAATGATTACTCATTGCCGAAAGCATATTCCCATAAACACTATTCAAATTCTCCATATTCTTAGCCATCAGAGCAATTTGTTCCTTTGTTTTATGTGCATCCGCTACTCCTTCGGACATAGCTTCCGATATTTCATTCAAACTTCCATGAAAATGTTTCATCTTTTTCTGATGTTCATCTGCATTCTCTATTTCCAATTCATAGATGGCATTCAAAGAACTCAAATTATTCGCCATTTTATCCATCTGAGCATAAAACTCTCTACTCTTTTCTGAAGCTCCGTTAAAGCTACTCATTGACTCGGCAGCTTCTTTGTATGCCTCAGAAACTGCTCCCATAGACTGGGCAGCAGCCTCTGTTTTTTTGGAAAACTCATCTGTCACTGCAACCGTATTGGAAAGCGTTCCCATATCGGCAACTGTTTGATTAAACTTCTGAAAATTATCACTCAGTTTCTTCAAATTAGTAGGCGTCAGATCCGCTTCTTCCAGCATATTATCCATTTCGGATAAGGGAGAAGCACTGGTATTTCTTCCGCCCATTCCCTCTGTCAGATCCTTTTGTTCGTACCTTCCGGACTTCATCTCCTCTTCAGGGGAGACGGTTAAATTTGGAAATAGTTTTTCCCAATGATATTCCTTTTCGGGTGGTTGAAAAGCCATTAAAAGGAAAGTGAAAGTCTCCGTAATCATTCCAATAACCAACGCATTTCCCCAGGCTCCACCCCAATGTTCAATCTTAGCAAGTGCCCCAAAGATAACAATGGCAGCACCAATACTAAAAACCACATTTAAAAAGTCTTTCCCTTTCTTGGTTCTCAAAAAATTGGCCATATTTATTCTGTTTTAAAAGTTTTTTGTTTTTTATCATTATTAATTGAAATCCTCAGGTGAACGACCTAAGAATGAAAGAACGGTTCTAAATCCTATATAACATTTAGCACTATCTTGATATTCATAAGAGCGGGTTCCCACTTTTAGAAACCAGCCAACATCTTTCCAGGAGCCGCCTCTAACAACTTTTCTTTTCATTTTAGGAGCAGCACTATCTTTGGCATTAATTTGAATGTCCGGATTAAAATCCAGCGCAAAGTGATATCCACTCTCAAAATAAGCAGAAGAAGTCCATTCTGCCACATTTCCGGACATATTATAAAGCCCATAATCATTGGGCCAGTAAGAATCTACTTTCACCGGATACAAAGCCCCATCGGCAGCATAATCTCCTCTTCCGGGTTTGAAATTAGCCAAGAAGCAACCTTTTTTATTTCTAAGATAGGGTCCCCCCCAGGGATAAGGTGCTTCATTTCTTCCCCCTCTGGCAGCATATTCCCATTCTGCTTCTGTGGGCAGCCGAAAAGAACCTTGAGAAGGCTTCCCTTGAGAAGCTCTATATCCAGCCCAAAGCTTTGTTCTCCAACGCGTAAATGCAACAGCTTGTTTCCAATTTACGCCCACCACCGGATAATTATCAAAGGCAGGATGAGAAAAATAATATTTTGACATGGGCTCATTGTAAGAATAGGAATAATCTCTAACCCAGGACAACGTATCGGGATAAATAGGGGTATCTTCTTTTCTTATAAAAGAGGAACGAGGATGCTTTCCCCTATCCATAGCAGCCGCCTTCAAATCATACCATTCAGAGTGATAAATAAGTTTACTCTTATCTATTTCCATTTTTCCCCAAATTCGATCTTCAGGAGTATAATAAAGAGCATTCATCTGTTCCATAGTAGCCGGGTCATTATAGTTTATTTCCTGATTCCAGTCAATGGATTGTGTTCCATCAGGATTGTCTTTTACATACCCCATCAATTCACGAGCTATAGAATCTCTTACCCAATAAACAAATTGACGATATTGATTGTTAGTAACTTCTCCTGCATCCATATAGAACCCCTGAACCGTTACAGATTTCGGTCTTGCCGTGAAAGTTGACTTCAGATCTTCGCCACTTCCACCCATAATAAAATTACCGGAAGGAATATAAACCATACCATAAGGTTGCACCGACTCATAACCCTCTCTCCCCTGAACGCCTGTAACCTGTCCTTGATATCCATTATTGTTTCCACATCCCGATAACACGCCAACCACTAATCCTAATGCAATTATTTGTAGCCAATAGCTCTTCATATATCCTAATTTCATTTTTAGAAGGAATGTATATTAATCAACCCGTTTTGCTCACGCTAGGTCAGAGAAATAGACAATTTATCCACCTCTTATACTCGCTATAGTCCTCATTTTCCAGAGATTATGCTAATATAAAAGTCAGTGTATCAAGCCCCCTTTAGAGGATAAAAGTACTTATTTTTTCTTAATCGAGAAATAATTTCCTTCATAGAATGTTTTAAAGGTTAAAACATTCCAATCAAAAACCATTCCTCATTAACAAAAAGTTAGGAGATTTGTCGAAAAAGTGGAAGTCAACTTTATTCTTCCTTTTTCAGGAAAGACTTTAAAGCAGACACCATAGAGGGTGCTTTTGTAGTAGGCGCTTTCAAATCCAAGCGAAAACCCATATCTTCCACTGCCTTGGATGTAGTTTTCCCAAAAGCAGCTATCGCCGTATTATTTTGCTCGAAATCAGGAACACTCTCTCTCAATGCCTTTACCCCGGAAGGGCTGAAAAATATAATCATATCATATCCATTAGCCACAACTTCATTCACATCGTTGCAGACCGTCTGATACATGATGGCTTTTTTATACTTCACCTTATTCTCCTTCAGCCAATTAGGAATATCATTTTTACTCTGTTCTGAAGAAGGTACGATAAAAGTCTCTTTCGATTTATATTTTTTAATAATCCCCAAAAGATCCTTTGTCCTTCCGGATTCAGGAAAGAAGATTTTACGCTTTCTATATTGAACGTATTTCTGCAGATACAACGCCACCGTTTCTCTGGCACAAAAATATTTCAAATCAGAAGAAATATCCACTTTCATCTTCTCGCAAATCCTAAAGAAATGATCTATAGCATGACGACTGGTAAATACAACCGCCGTAAACTCATTTATATCTATCTTCTGTTTACGGAAGTCTTTAGCTGTAAGCCCTTCTACATGAATGAACTGTTGAAAATCCACACGGACATCAAATTTTTCCTCTACATCATAATATGGAGAACGACCATTGGCCGGCTCAGGTTGAGAAATTAAAATAGAACGAATTTTCTTTCCTTTAACAGCAGGTTGAGCCTCTATATTCATTTTCAAAATATCCAGATTAGTTCACAAATCAATATCTCATAACTTAAGTGCTCTTTAATAAAATCAGAAAAGTTTTCCCAATAATAAGAATCGGCACTATTTCGAGCACAAAGGTAAAGAAAAAAATGAAATTTGTTTATTTTAGAAAGCGAACGTACTAATGGAAAGATTCTCAAGTATCTGTAAATGAAGAGAATGCTTAATAGGATAATAGAAATATCCAACATGATATTACTGCCCCCTCTTGCGCTAAAAGAAAAAACCAAAATAAAAGGTAACAGCACGACACCTAATATTTTATTAATAAGGAAAACAGTGAATATATAGCCATCCATAATTTCCTGTATCTTCAAGACCCAACCCAAAAATCGCAGCATCAAATACTTGATACAATAAATTATGATAAAAAATAAAATAAAAAGAGAGACTGTATAAACGGGCGTATCATTCCCTAAATAATCTTTATTTATTAGCACCAGAAAAAGATAAAGCCCCATAGAAATGGCAAAGAAAAGATTCAACATAAATCCCGGAAAGGGGGTTTGGTGTAACTGATCTTTTAATTGCCGCCTACTGAGCGTCGGCGAGAAAAAAGCAGTAAATAAATCTCTGAAATATTTCCGAAACACCGAATGGACGATTGCTAAAAATAAAAAGACACCCAAGAGAATATAAAACAAAACAGTTTCGGCATGAACAACAAGACTATTGTCTTCTCTAGCAGTCATTAATCTTACCTTGGGAGCTTCCTCATTCCCATACATGACGTTATGAGACAACAAGAAATCTAAAAAAGAGGCGCGTTCATCAAATTCTTTTAAAACAAAAGCAGGAAAGGTCAGTTTAGGTAAAACTGCAGCTACGGTATCTCCTGCCAACGCTGATTTATCAGTCAAACTATTGTTGCGAACAGTCACCTCCTCAACGGCAGTGCTGACAGAATCATTAGACTGTGCTGTGACAGGCTGAAAGGCAAACAAGAATATCAGCAGGTATAATAGTTGCTTTATCATTTTATATAGCAATGCTTCTCTGGAAATAAGAAAGACAATAGTCTTCATAAACCCTTTACAAAATCTATACCTAATCAATAATAATAAATCGTTTTGTAAGGGTATCTTATCTTGTATAACCTTCGCACTTCTGCCAATAACGTATCTCTGAATATCTTTAAATTCTCTTTGGTGTTGGCAGAAATAAAGACGGCATTATCATCGGTCTTTTCTTCCCATTTTATAAATAGTTTATTAAGTAAATCTTCCTTTACCGAATCTTCTAATAAGTCATCAAAGGCACGCTCTTTATATGCATCCAGTTTATTAAATACCATAATCACCGGTTTATCTTCGGCTCCCAACTCTCTTAATGTCTGGTTAACAACAGCAATTTGCTCTTCATGAGCAGGATGAGAAAGATCAACAACATGCAGCAGAATATCACTCTCCAACACCTCATCTAGTGTGGACTTAAAACTTTCCACCAACTGGTGTGGAAGCTTTCGAATAAAGCCTACCGTATCACTCATAAGAAACGGCGTCCCCTCCAAAACAATTTTCCGGGTAGTGGTATCCAGCGTAGCAAAGAGTTTATTTTCAGCAAATACATCTGACTTACTCAAACGCCTCATAATGGTGGATTTCCCCACATTCGTATAGCCCACCAAAGCCACTCGTATAAACTCGCCTCTATTTTTCCGCCTTGTTGCCGCCTGCTTATCTATCGTGGATAGTTTTTTCCTTAATAATGTAATTTTTTTATTCACAATTCGGCGATCTGTTTCAATTTCAGTCTCTCCCGGTCCACGAAGGCCAATCCCTCCTTTTTGTCTTTCCAGATGCGTCCACATTCCTTTTAGCCGTGGCATTATATGCTGATATTGTGCCAATTCCACCTGAGCCTTTGCTTGAGCCGTCTTCGCCCTTCTGGCAAAAATATCCAAAATCAAATCCGAACGATCTAACGTTTTTATCTTCACTACTTTTTCAATATTAGAAATCTGCGTAGCCGAAAGTTCATCATCAAACAACACCGTTGATATCTGATGTTCTTCTATATAATCCCGAATTTCATGTAGCTTCCCTTTCCCTACGAAAGTACGAACATGCGGATGATCCATCTTTTGAACAAATCTTCTTTTTGCCTCTACTCCGGCAGTCATGGCCAAAAAAGCAAGTTCATCTAAATATTCATTCACTTGTTCTTCTGTTTCATTCCCGGTAATCAACCCAACAAGAACGGCCGTTTCCTTTTTATTTGAAATTTTCTTTTTCTCTATCAAAAGCTTTCCTTTTATAACAAAGGTACGGTATAGTCATGGTTTTTAAAAGGTCTTACCAGCGCGCTCATAGTCTCAACCTTTTTACTAAATTTGCCATAGCTATAAAACGACAAAAGTTACCACAGCATGAAAGCACTCGTATTACATGAATTTGGAGAACCCAACCAATTTAGATTAGAAGAAATAGAACAACCCACACCTCAAAAAGGACAAGTCTTAATAAACATAAAAGCTATAGGAGTAAACCCTTTAGACACAAAAGTCCGAAAAGGAAGTAATCGGATTGCGAAAAACATGCACATGCCGGCTGTGATAGGCTGGGATGTCAGCGGAGTGATTACGCATTGCGGGGAGGAAGTAACAGCGTTTGCAGCAGGAGATGAAGTCTTCGGATGTATTGGATTTCCGGGAGCAGGGGGAGCCTATGCAGAATATGCCGTCGCTGACACAAAGGCAATCACCAAGAAGCCGGCAAGCGTTTCTTTTGAAGAGGCTGCTGCCCTTCCAATCGTTGGTGTCACTGCCTACCAAGCCATCAATGAACATCTTCAGGTTCAAAAAGGACAGACCGTACTTATACAAGCAGCTGCCGGCGGAGTGGGACATCTTGCCCTACAGTTTGCCAAGCTCAACGGAGCCTATGTTTACGGAACAGCCTCGGAGAGAAACAGAGACTTCCTTACGTCATTGGGAATAGATAAAATGATTAATTATCATAAAGAAAAGTTCGAAGATTATGTCAAAGATGTTGATCTGGTCTTAGATGCCATGGGCGGCGATGTATTATATCGTTCCATTAAATGCACCAAACCGGGAGGAAAAGTAGTTTGCCTACCCTCTTCAACAAAAAATGACCCCAAGGCCATCAAACTAGCAAAAGAAAGGAATGTCAATCTAGAATGGATTATCATGTACGTTAGTAGCGCACACTTACAAGAAATGGCTGTTTTGATTTCTGAAGGGAAACTAAAGATTAATATTGATCAAATTATCCCGTTTACAGATATGGCAAAAGCACACGAATCTATTGAATCTCAATCCACAAGAGGAAAAATTGTTGTACAACTGTAATCTGAATTAAATGCTTCTGAAATCCAAGAGACGGGAGCTATGCACAAAGCACTCATCGGTTGTTAATTTTTTCCTAAAAAGCCTCTAAGGATTACAAACAGCCATTCATAGCTTTACATTTGTCAGGTATATATCGGTTATTTTTTATGTTAAGATTTGAACATAGCACCTTTCTTTATCTCCTCCTTCTGCTCCTCCTTATAGGAGCTGTTTTCATTGGCGTATTGGCGTGGAAGAGGAAATCTATAAAGAGGATGGGAGATCAAAACCTGGTAAAGAAACTCTTTACAGGATATTCCCCGCGTTTGTTTAAACTAAAATTTTGGATGTTATTTCTCGGATTTGCCTTTATCACTTTGGGAGCCGCCAACCTCCAAATGGGAAACAGGTTACAAAAAATAACCAAAAAAGGAGTAGATGTCATGGTCGCATTGGATGTCAGCAACAGTATGCTTGCCAAAGACATTAAACCCAATCGTTTAAAAAGAGCCAAACATCTGGTTTCCAAACTCATGGATAAAAACCCAAACGACAGAATTGGACTGGTTGTTTTCGCAGGCAACGCCTATCTGCAAATGCCCATCACCGTAGATTTTAGCGCTGCCAAAATGTATTTGAATACCATAACGCCGGGAATGATTCCTACTCAAGGAACGGCCATTGACCAGGCCATCCAACGTTGCCAGGAGGCTTTTGGGAAAAAAAAGAAATTGCACAAAGCCATTGTCCTTATTTCAGACGGAGAAGACTGGAGCAAAGAAGGTGTTAAGGCTGCAAGTAAAGCACACGAAGAAGGTATAATTATTAATACCGTTGGTTTAGGGTCAACCAAAGGAGCACCTATCATGAATCCTAAAACAGGAGACTATTTTAAGGATAAAAAAGGAAATACCGTCATTACTCATCTAAACGGTGATTTATTGAAAAAAATAGCCCAAAAAGGGAATGGTGTTTATGTACACCTCGACAACACAAATAATGCAGTAGCGACTTTAACAAATCAACTAAATAGTATTCAAAAAATGGCTTACGGAGAGAATTTATTTGCCGATTATAAAAGCTATTTCCAATATTTCTTAGCTATTGGATTATTGTTTTTATTTATCGAACCTTTTATCCCCGAAACCACCACAAAAGAAGTAGAAATCGCATAGGAAAGGATCATACAATGTACAAGAAGAAGAGAGGCATTCATATTAATAAAGCACTGAAAGGAGAACAAGTTCTGACTTTTTTCCTTTTAGGTATTCTCTGTTCATTTCAAACGCAGGCTCAGTCCGCACACAAGCTTTTGCGCAATGGGAACAAACTTTATAATGAAAAAAAATATTCTGATGCAGAAGCCAGTTACAAAAAAGCGCTGATAAAAGACTCCACTTCCGGTATCGGTCTTTTTAATTTAGGCAATACCTTATATTCCGAAAAAAGATATAAGGAGGCAGCACAAAGATATAATCAAAGCCTTCAAGACGAAAAAACATCTAAAAAAGAAGTCGCCGCAACCAACTATAATATAGGGAATACCTTCATGAAAGGAAAAAAATGGGAAAATGCCATTGCTGCATACAAAAAGGCGCTTATTGCCAACCCTGAAGACGACCAAGCACGTTATAATTTGGCGTATGCAAAAACAAAACTGAGAGAACAGCAGAACAAAAATAAGAATAAAAACAAAAATCAACAGAACAAGAATAAAAATAAGAATAAGAAAAATCAAAATAAAGATCAGCAGAACAAGAAAAATAAGCAGAATAAAGATCAGAAAAATAAAGATCAAGAGAAACAAAAGAAAGACCAGAAAAAGAATAAACAACAACAAAATAAGCAAAACCAGAAAAAACCTAACCAACAACATCAAAAACAGCAACCCCAGCAGCGCAAAATGAGCAAAAAAAGAGCAAAGCAACTACTCAAAGCTGCAGCGCAACATGAAAAGAAGGTCAGAGACAAAAAAGGAGAAAAGAAAAAAGCAAAAAAGGCTTATAATGGAAAACAGTGGTAGTGTATAATTTATATTATTTTTGAGCTATGTCGGATGATAAGCTTCAAACAAATCGAGTTATTGCACTTTTTGATTTGGATGCCTTTTTCGTTTCAGTAGAACAAAAACTAAACCCAACTCTAAAAGGAAAGCCGCTAATTGTTGGGGGGAAAGGTGACCGGGGGGTCGTGGCCTCCTGCAGTTATGAAACCCGCACATTAGGCGTACATTCTGCCATGCCAATGATTCGTGCATTAAAACTTTGTCCGGGAGCAATTGTTGTTCCAGCCAACCATGCAGCATACGCCAAACATTCCAGGCAGGTAATACAAATTATTGCACAACAGGTTCCTCTATTTGAGAAAGCGAGTATAGACGAGTTCTATGTTGATTTTTCGGGAATGGGAACTTTTGAAGAATGTTTTAAACGAGCTACCGATTTACGACAAAAAATAAAAGAAGAAACACAATTAGTAATCTCTTTTGGTATATCCATAAATAAGTTGGTTTCTAAAATAGCTGTCGATACCGTCAAACCAAACGGAGAAATAGCCGTCTCCCCCGGAACAGAGAAAGACTTCTTAGCGCCAATGTCCATAGAAAAAATCCCTATGGTAGGCAAAGAAACGGCTTCCCGACTACACAAAATGGGCATTTTTACTATTCAGCAACTGGCGGACAGTTCCCAGGATACCCTGCGGACTTTTTTTGGTAAACAGGGAGATGCCCTGAGAAGCAAAGCCATGGGAATAGATTTCTCTCCTGTTAGTGACACACGAAAACATAAATCAATTTCAGTAGAAACGACCTTTGAAGAAGATCTGTCAGACGCCACACATTTAATGCAAATACTCCGTAATTTAAATCAGAAAAATGCGATTCAGCTTAGACAATCCGGATACTTCACCTCCTGCGTAGCCATAAAAATGCGATTCAATAATTTTGAAACCATTACCAGACAAAGAACCATTGACCCAACCATATCAGAAAAAGTGCTTCGCAAACAGGTCTTTGCATTATTTGACCAATACTACACCTCAGGTTCATACGCAGGGAGAAAAATACGCCTTATCGGAATTCGATATTCCGGTTTAGTTGATGAAGGTTTCCAACTCAATCTTTTTGAGAATACCCCACGGAAAACCAAGTTACAAAAAGTAATAAATCAATTAAAACAAAAATTTGGAGAAAATAGTATCTCCCGTGGAGGAGAGCTATAAGTAATTAATCAATTTTCCTTCTCGATAAAGCGGTAGAGCCGCAGCCACATCTGATGACAAGCAATACTCAATATCCTTATTTACACCCAAGCATGCCAGACGTTTATAATGAGAAGATTGTTCTACTGCCTTTATCAAATTACTTTCATGCTGAAGATAAAGACTTTCCGCCATGGTACAGGCATCGCAATTCACATCAAAGCACTCTTTTACTCTATCTACCACCGCTCCGGCAAAGAGCGTATCCTCTACATTCACTCGATCTCGCCAACCCGCACAAGCCAGAAGAACCGGTTTGTCCTGTTGAATTAAATAAGTACAAACTGCCGAAATATTAGGAAAGGAACCTGTTATAATAGTCTGAGCACCCAAGGATTTATGTAGAAGACGCGTCCCGTTGGTTGTAGTTAATACCAAAACCTGATCCTCAATAAACTCCTTTGGATATTCCAGAGGAGAGTTGCCGTGATCCAAACCCGGAGCTATCCTTCCATCCCGCTCACCGGCAGTAATCCCGTTTTTCTCTCTACTCAATGCAACACAATTTTCTACAGTAGCTACAGGATATACAGCAGAAGCCCCATTATACAAAGCAGCAGCAATAGTAGATGTAGCACGTAAAACATCTATAATCACCACTATACTTTCTTCAATATTGTATAAAGGTAAGAGCGCCGGAGACGGGCAGACTTCCAATTTCGGTTTAGACGTGGAAGCATAATCAAACATAAATAATAAAACCTCTTTGGTTAATACGAAGTTAGGAAAATATCTGATAAAGTGAGAAACATCCTGATTTTATACAAAATATTTTGCCTTAATAATTGGCAAAACCCACTCTAATCAGTCCTATGACCCCCTATAAATAGCTTTTGGTTCTTTCTTATTTTTTTTTGTCTCTCTAAAAACATCAACGATACCACTTTCATTATGTAAGCGGTCCAGCGCGGTCACCTCATAAAGATATTTATCCCCTTCATCCGCAGAAACATCTATATAAGTTTGAATCTTCGATGGCTTTTTGTTCACAATCTTCAAAATATACTCAGCATTACTTCTATCCGGCGTCTCCCCCTCCGGAAATCTATATATCACAAACTGTGTCGTCTGATTTGATTGATCACCATCTTTCCAATGTAATTCATAACCTCGACTTATTCTCCTCAAGCCTAATGGAATAGGAGCCGCAGGAGCAACACTATCAATCCACGGCATACGCGGCGGGATAGCAGGATACTTATAATAATGACTTTTCAGACTATCATTAATCCCTAAAGGGTTATCATAAAAAATAGAAGCACTAAAAAAAATAGACCCTTTCACATCATCATAACTTCTATTGGCTCTAATTTGATGAGGAATTTCATCCGGATTACTCCACGCACCGCTATTCCCAATTCTATAAATTGCTTGTCCTATGTAAAGCTGCCGCCCATAAGTGTGATGCGCCCACCATTTGAGCAAAAGCCCATAAGGTGCGGCGTCCAAATTAAAATCCCAATACAGTTGGGGCGCAACATAATCAATCCAGCCCTTCTTTAGCCATAAGAGGATGTTGGCATAAAGACCATCATAATTAGTTACTCCTGCATGCGTTCTGGATCCTCGGGGTTTGTCGTCACTATAATTTCGCCATACGCCAAAGGGACTAATACCAAATTTTACCCAAGGTTTTTCATTTTTAATTCCTTTAGCAAGCATTTTAATCACCTTATTCACGTTTTGTCTCCGCCAATCGGCCTTGCTCAAACCATTCCCATACTTCTCATAAGTATTCTGATCCGGAAATTCCTTTCCTGCTATATGATAGGGGTAAAAATAATCATCAAAATGGAGCGCATCTACATCATAACGTTTCACAATATCTTTAATCACCTTCACCAAATAAGTACGCACTTCCGGTAATCCCGGCTTAAAATATTTTTTCCGACCATACTGCACAAACCAATCTGGATGTTTACGTACAGGGTTTCCCGGCGCCAATGCATTTTCATCATTTACATTAAAAACAGCTCTATAAGGATTACACCAGGCATGAAATTCCATTCCTCTTTTGTGCGCTTCCCTAATCATGAATTTTAATGGATCATAATAAGGATCAGGCGCTTCTCCCTGTTTGCCGGTAAGCCAATAGCTCCAGGGTTCATACGTTGAAGGATAAAAAGCATCCGTAGCCGGTCTAATTTGAACCACAACAGCATTCATTCCGATGCTTTTAAGTGTATCCAGAAGCCGAACATATTCTTTCTGTTGCTGAGCAGTAGATAGCCCCGGTTTAGAAGGCCAGTCAATATTAGCAACGGTAGCAATCCAAGCGGCCCGAAGTTCCCTTTTGGGAGCATGCTGTGCGATCCCGTTAGAAAAAAGCAACCCTAAGAAACACAAAGTGAGTATTAATCCTTCAAAAATTTTTTTTATCTTTAGCAAGATTTTGACATTTTGACTGTTTAAAATGGCAGAATAAAAAGGCACACCATTTCAACAGATGAGACCCTTTGTCTTTATGAAAAGCAAATGCTGCTCTATTCAAAAAAAACAAAGATAGGCAATCAAAAATTTAGCCAAAATCTATCTTAAAGAAAAAAGAAAGAGCCTCTGAAAAACAAGTGTATTTTGAATTTATCACACAAAAGCCCTTAGAAACAAGAACTAATTATGAAAACGATTTCTTTTCTCCTCATTCCCCTGATACTGTTCTCTGCATGTCAATCTTCCGGCAACAAATCCTCTGAAAACAAAGATTCTACTTTTCAAAAAACTTCAACTATGAACACTAATTCCTCAGAAACATGGATTACTCTATTTAACGGAAAAAACCTAGACGGTTGGAGAGGTTTTAAAAATCACCCCACAGATGCATGGAATGTAGAAAATGGGAGCCTGCACTGTAATGGGAATATTGAGGGAGCTGCACACACAGATCTTATCACAGACAGCAGCTTCAAAGATTTTGTTTTCTCTATAAAATGGAAAATTTCCCCCGAATCTAATAGTGGCATCATGTTTCATGTAACAGAAGATCAGCCGCATACTTATCTAACCGGTCCGGA
>Ga0079226_10001469_pt1 | contig 18064 bp, 16 predicted proteins | sample Poulit2014_FD_76345 | JGI IMG/M metagenome (GOLD analysis project Ga0079226, IMG submission 76345) | Agricultural soil microbial communities from Georgia to study Nitrogen management - Poultry litter 2014 | ecosystem: Environmental > Terrestrial > Soil > Agricultural land | place: USA: Georgia...
ACCAGATAACGATTGTGTTTTGCGCTTCTAAAAAGAGCTTAGCCACAGGCGTGCCTATGGCCAAGGTGATTTTTGCTGCGCACTTGGTAGGGCCCATGTTGTTGCCACTAATGATATTCCACCAGTTGCAGCTCATGGTGTGTGCCGTGTTAGCCCAACGCTATGCGCAGCGTCCAGAAGAAGTGCCTTCAACAGCTTCTTAAGGACATAGCTAAGCTGCTCTTGGGGTGGGCATTAGGCAATTCCAAGGGCAGCCGCATTTTTTAAGGCATGGTTGAGCTCGCCGTTTTCGCCGAATAAGATGTCGCGCCATTGCTCGGCTAATAGCTGGGTGTCATGCTTATTAGGGTGGAAACTCTTGGCTGTGAACAGTGGGATTTTGCGGATAATGCGGCTGACAAACCCACGCTTTCCAAATAATGATGTTAAGCCCATGCTAACGTCTCGGAGATCAGTGAGCTTACCTTCACGAGCGAGTAAGTATACCCAGCCAAAGATGGCCGCAGGTGCTACCGCCGCCACAACCAATAATGAAGCAATATGACGCTCAAGATGTGAGTTACCGATTAATTCATAAACATCGTAAGCCACATTTTTATGTTCCACTTCCTCTAACGCATGCCACTGCCACAATTGCAGCATTTCTGGATCAAAATTACCTACAAAGTCAGTGTCAGTGAGCAAGGCCTCCCCAAGTAGAGCAGTAAAGTGCTCCATAAAGGTGGTGCAGGCAAGTTGTGTGCTTGGTGGCAACTTTGCCAGTAATTTTAAGGCAGCTGCTACAGCAGCTTCAGGGACGCGGGTATCAATGTTGCGTTCTTTTAGTATTTCGTTCAGGCGTTCGTGTTCACGCCCGTGAATAGCCTCTTGGCCAATAAATCCAGATACCTCTGCTTTAAGTGTTGGATCGGTGATTTGGTTGCGGTAATGCCGCACACTTTCCACAAAAAAGCGCTCTCCAGGTGGAAAGATGCTAGATAGCATGGCTAAAAAAGTGGTGATGGTGGCGTTGTCTCGATAAAAATAGCGCGGTGTTTTCGCAAGATGGCTAAAGTCCATGTGGCGCGGTGGAATACCCACACTAGCACCAGCGAGTTTGCGCGCTTCTTTGTGCATTTCTGAGCGGAGCTTGTTCGTTTTCATTGTTTTTCCCCGTGGTTAAAGTAGATATGAACTAATGCTTACATCAGGCACTGTAAACGACAATGACATTTTGTTTACATATTGAGCATATTTGTTTGGCGCGCTGGCTGTGTTACCTTCCCATCAGTTGTTGGAGATACAAGTTATGGATTCATCCTATGCAAAGAAAAAAGCTGCCCTCATTATTGGTGCAGGGGACGCCACGGGCAGCGCTATCGCTAAGCGATTCGCCCGCGAAGGGTATGCCATCTGTGCTGTGCGCCGAAACATTGAAAAGCTGGAGCCCCTGATTCAAGAAATTAACTCATCGGGTGGCGAAGCTCATGGCTTTGGTGTTGATGCGCGTAAAGAAAGTAACGTGCAAGAGCTAGTGGCACACATTGAAGCGGAAATAGGCCCCATCCACGTTTATGTATTTAATATTGGCGCTAACGTTCCTTGTAGTATTCTCGAAGAAACCGCACGCAAGTATTTTAAAATTTGGGAAATGGCGTGCTTCTCTGCTTTTCTTACGGCACAAGCCGTGGCAAAACAAATGGTACTTCGTGAGAGTGGCACTATGATTTTCACTGGGGCTACGGCGAGCTTGCGTGGCGGTGCTGGGTTCGCCGCTTTTGCGGGTGCCAAGCATGCCTTGCGTGCATTGGCGCAAAGCATGGCGCGTGAGCTTGGGCCTAAGAATATCCATGTGGCCCACGTGGTGGTGGATGGCGGCATTGATACCGCTTTTATCCGCGATAATGTGCCTGCTTTGTACGCTAAAAAATCAGAAGATGGCATTCTAAACCCTGAGCATATTGCTGAAAACTATTGGCATTTACATCAACAACCGCGAGATGCTTGGACGTTCGAGCTGGATTTACGACCTTGGTCTGAAACTTGGTAAAACAGGAAGAGATAATGACAAAACAAGTAGCGTTTTATTTTGATGTGGGCAGCCCAGCGGCTTATTTGGCATGGACACAGTTGCCTGCGCTTTGTGAAGCAACTCGGGCAGAACTTGTGTATAAGCCCATGTTGCTCGGTGGAGTATTTAAAGCCACAGGCAACAGTGCGCCAGCTGCTGTGCCTGCGAAAGGGCAGTGGATGTTGCAAGACTTAGGGCGCCATGCGGCCTATTATGGTGTGCCTTTAGTGTTCAATCCGCATTTTCCTATCAATACCTTATTGTTAATGCGTGGTGCTGTGGCATTGCAACAAGAGCAACCTGAGCGTTTTAGCGATTACTTAGAGGCTGTATTTAAAGCCATTTGGGTAGAGCAAAAAAATATGAATGACCCTAATGTAGTGGGACAAGTGCTAGCGGCGGCAGGGTTTGAACCACAAGGCTTGCTAGCCTTATGCGAAAAAGCAGACACCAAAGAGGCACTGAAGGCCATTACCACTGAGGCGGTGCAAAAAGGCGTGTTTGGCGCGCCCACCTTTTTTGTGGGTGATGAAATGCACTTTGGCCAAGATCGGTTAGATTTTGTTCGTCGTGCGTTAGAAAAATAATCACTAAGGCCTGAGTTAATACTCAGGCCTTTGGCTCATGGGCAGTTCACATAAATCTTCGATAATACAGCTGCCGCAACGGGGCTTGCGCGCTACACAAGTGTAACGCCCGTGCAATATCAACCAGTGATGAGCATCGCGCTTGTATTCGGCGGGTATGACTCTGTCTAAACGTTTTTCTACTTCGAGCACGTTTTTGCCTGGGGCAATGCGGGTGCGGTTGGACACGCGAAAAATGTGAGTATCCACCGCTATGGTAGGGTGGCCAAAGGCAGTATTGAGTACCACGTTGGCGGTTTTACGTCCCACTCCGGGTAGCGCTTCTAAATCCTTGCGGTTATCAGGCACCTGGCTGTCGTGTTTATCCATCAGTATCTTGCAGGTTTTTATCACATTTTCCGCTTTGGTGTTAAACAGACCGATGGTTTTAATGTATTCCTTGAGTCCCTCTACGCCGAGGGCATAAATGGCTTCGGGAGTGTTAGCCACTGGAAATAAAATATCTGTGGCCTTATTGACCCCAACATCCGTGGCTTGCGCTGATAAAATTACGGCGATCAATAGCTCAAAATCACTGCTGAAATTGAGCTCGGTGGTGGGGTTAGGGCGTTGTGCTTTTAAGCGTTCAAAAATCTGGATGCGTTTTTCTTTATTCATGGTTTAGCTATCGAGTGAAAGTCCGTGAGTTTGCATGGCTTGCTCAAGATTGCGTTGCGCTTGGGCATGGGCAGTGGCGAGCTTAGTGAGCTCAAGTTGCCATTGGCGAATAGCACTTGCATCGTTATTTGCCACCGCTGTTTGGTAGGCGGTTTGACCATTAGCCAATGCAATAGCGGCATTGGCGGCGGCCTTTTTTAGCTCGCCCAGACTCGGACCCGTGGCGGCCATATTCGCCTTTGCTGCTTCCATCAGTGCCGCCACCTGAGCGCGTGCCTCTTCGGATTCAGCGGCTAGTTGGGCAATGAGTGTCTCTTGAGCACTGTAATCCCCAGGCTGATGTTTGTGCGCGCGCGCCAAAGCGGCGCTGGCTTGTTTGTGCTGACTGTGCAGCATGTTGTAACGAGTTTTGGCTTGTTTAAGCGCTTGTTCTTTATCGGTTTGTGGCGTTGTGTTTTGTGGTTGTGTTGCTAAACGTTCCCGCCGTGCTTGGCGTTTTGCTTCTTTTTCAGCTTCCATGCGGGCTAGCCGTGCGTTGCGGTTATCGTAGCGATGACGGTATTGGTGCGCTCTTTGCTCACGCTGTTCTAGCGTAAGTGGAACAGGGTTAATTTCCACAATATCGATACAGTCCACAGGGCAGGGCGCCACACACAGCTCGCAGCCTGAGCATTCATCCGTAATTACGGTGTGCATTAACTTGGCCGCGCCCAAGATGGCGTCCACTGGGCAGGCCTGGATACACTTGGTGCAGCCAATGCATTCATCTTCACGAATAATAGCTACGCGAGCTTGGGGGTAATGAGTGCCGCGGGATGTATCTAAAGGAATAACAGGCTGCCCTAAAATTCGTGCCAACTTGGCTAAGGTGTCTTCGCCACCAGGGGGGCAACGATTATACAGCGCTTCACCCGATGCCATGGCTTTAGCATAGGGCAGGCAGCCCTTGAACCCGCATTGCTCACATTGCGTTTGCGGAAGGGTGTCGTTTAGAAGTGAAATCAGTTGCTTGTTGCCACTACTCATGAGGCTCTTGGTTTTCCTTTGGTGTGGGCGGTGGGTTGCGGTGTGCCATGCGATAAGGCGCCACTAACAGTGCCACGGCTAGCAGAACAATAAAAAAACCAAATGATAACACGTTGGCCTCTGGGTTGGGCGTGGGGGATAATGTTATACAAGCGGGAAGTGTGCAATGCTTAGCCGAACTTCTCAAGTTGGGTGTTTGTCGCTCAATATCAAGCCGCTGTAATAAGAAGCTGCTACATTGAAGCGCAACGTCAAAATGAAAAGAATAAACCAAGATAAAAGGAGCTCCCATGACATTTGATGAATATCGCCAACTTGATGGTTTGGCCATGGCAGAAGCGGTAGCAAACAAAGAGGTAACAGCTCAAGAACTGCTAGAGGTAGCGATTGCGCGAGCAGAAGCTGTTAATCCTTTACTCAATGGGTTGGTGACGCCTTTATACGATGAGGCAAGAAAAACAGCTCAAAAAGCGCTCCAAGGCCCTTTGGCAGGTGTGCCCATGCTAGCTAAGGATTATTTTCAGGAAATGGCGGGTGCGCCGCATTTTATGGGTAATGAGGGTTTGAAAAAACTCAATAATACCGCTCAAGAAGACTCTGAGCTGGTAAATCGTTGGCGCAACGCGGGGTTGGTGATTTTTGGCCGTACCAGTACGCCCGAGTTTGCCATTAAAGGGGTCACAGAACCCAAAGCCACGGGGATTACCCGTAACCCGTGGAATATCAATCATACCCCCGGTGGCTCCTCTGGCGGTTCGGCTGCCTTGGTAGCAGCAGGTGTGGTGCCGGTGGCGGGCGCTAACGATGGAGGTGGGTCCATTCGTATTCCTGCGGGGGCTTGTGGGTTATTTGGGTTAAAGCCAGGGCGCGGGCGCGTGCCATGGGGGCCAAGTATGGTAGAAGCCATGCACGGTATGGCCATTAACCATGTGGTAACGCGCTCTGTGCGTGATAGCGCCGCTTGGTTGGATGCGGTTCATGGCGAAGAGCTGGGGAGCTTAGCGCAATTGGCCAAGCCAAAGACCTCTTTTCTTGCCGCTACGCAAACACCGCCAGGTAAGCTCAAAATCGCTTTTAGTACCCGTTCACCGATTAATACCCCAGTGGATGCCGAAGCGGTGAAAGCAGTAGAACACACGGCTAAGCTACTGGCGGATTTAGGCCATGTGGTGGAGGAGGCAGAGCCTAGCATCAATGGTGAAGATATGATGCGCGAATGGCTGCGCATGTGGTTTGTAAACTGCGCAGTAACAGTGGAACAAGCGCGCGCGTTAGGTGTAAAGGACCAAGATATTGAAACCGATACCTTGGTAATGGCAGCGGTGGGCGCAGATATTAAAGGCACAGATTACGTGAAGGGCTATTACCAAGTACAACAGTACGGCCAAGCTTGGGATGCCTTTATGCAGCAATATGATTTGTGGCTAACGCCTTCCTTGGGTATGCCACCTGCGCAGATAGGCGCACTGAATACTCCGGCCCTGCAGCAAAAAGCCGCTGGATTAGCATTAAAAGTGGGTGCAGCCACCTTAATTCGGCGTAGCGGCTTGTTAGAGCAAATGGCCATGGAGAATTTGAAATACACGCCTTTTACCCAACTTGCTAACGTAACAGGTACGCCTGCTATGTCGGTGCCATTGCACTGGTGTGAGAATGGCTTGCCCTTAGGTGTGCAATTTATGGGTACCCATGGTGACGAAGCAAAACTATTAAGCTTGGCTGCTCAACTAGAGCAAGCACAACCGTGGTTTCACCGCGTGCCGCCTGAGTTATAAGGGGCAAACAATAGTGCCAGGCGCCACCTTTTTGGTGGCGCTTTTTATTTGCCTTGGTTAAGGTTAGCGAGAACTTTCAGCAACAAGGCTTATTCATGTTTGCAAACAACAGAGTATTTTTTATCTCTGCCAGTATTATCTTCCTCTTGGTGCTTGTGGGCGCCTTCCTTCCTGAACAATTCGCCAACGTGGCTAATCAAGCACAAGCTTATGTGGGGCAGTATTTTGGTTGGTTTTATTTGGCCTCTATCTTTTGTTTTGTGGTGTTTTTGCTGTATCTCGCCTTTGGTAAGTACGGCAAAATCCGTTTAGGCCCACAAGATAGCACCCCGGATTTTAGCTTTTTCTCTTGGATAAATATGCTGCTTTCTGCGGGGTTTGGCGTGGGCTTGGTGTTTTATGGTATGGCTGAACCCATGATTCACTATCTTGGGCCGCCCCATGGTATGGCGGAAGCCAGCAGCACGGAAGCCATGCACTTAGCCATGCAATATAGCTTTTTTCACTGGGGCTTAAATCAGTGGGCCGCCTTTGCCTTGGTGGGCTTGATTGTGGCGTTTTTCCAGTTCCGCAAAGAGCGCCCAGGCCTTGTGTCCAACATGGTGGAACCCGTGTTACGCAATGTGAAGTTCCAACGCCCGATTTTAGATGGCCTCGATGTGTTAGGCGTGGTGGCCACAGTGGTGGGCATGGCCACTTCTATTGGATTAGGGGTGTTGCAGGTGAATGGTGGTTTATCCTATGCCTTTGGCTTTAGCGATACCTTTATGGTGAAGCTTGCCATTCTTGGCTTGATGTTCGTGTGCTACATGATGTCCTCGCTCACGGGTTTGGATAAAGGCATTAAAATCTTGAGCAACTTTAATATGGGGCTCGCCATGGCCTTTTTGGTGTATTTGCTGTTTAAAGGGCCCACGGTATTTATTTTAGAAGGCTTTATTCATAGTTTGGGCGGTTATATCAGTAATTTTGTGAAGTGGTCCTTAACCGTACCCCCTGAAGAAGATGGCGCTTGGATGAATCAATGGACTTTCTTCCTATGGGCGTGGGTGATTGCATGGTCACCGTTTGTGGGTACTTTTGTGGCGCGTATTTCCCGGGGGCGTACCATTCAAGAGTACGTGATGGGGGTGCTTATCGTGCCGCCGTTATTGGCTTGTGTATGGATTGCTATTGTGGGCGGTACAGCTTTTGATATGCAATTAAATGGCGTGGCGCCGTTGGCAGATAACGTGGCCAATAACATTACCCATGCCATGTTCGATATGTATGCTTATATGGATTTTACCGTCATACTTTCGGCGCTAACGTTGCTGCTAGTGTTCACTTTCTTAGTGACTTCAGCGGATTCCGCCTCTTATATTGTGTCGCAAATGACAGATAATGGTTCGCTCAACCCGCCCATGTATAAGCGCGTTACCTGGGGTATTCTACTCTCTGCCATTTGCTTAACCTTACTCGCCACGGGCGGATTAAGTGCACTGCAAACCGCCTCTTTACTGGTGGCGCTGCCCTTTGCTCTGGTGTTGTTTATCATGATGTGGGTATTAATGCGCGAGCTAGCCGACGATAGAAAGCAAATGCTATATGATTTGTACCACCGTAACGAAGGCACCCCCGTGGGGGCGGATATTTTTGAGGCGGATGAAATTACCACACCACCCGTGGAGGAACGTATTAAACGCCGTATGGTGGTGACAAATCCGCGTTTGAAATAAAATACTGTATTAGCGCACATTTAGTGCTGTTTGTTGCCCACATTCGCTTGGCGGTGTGGGCAATCTTGATAACGGAGAAACCAAGGTGAGCAACGACCGCGTTATTATTTTTGATACTACCCTGCGTGATGGCGAACAAAGCCCTGGCGCGTCCATGACCAAAGAAGAAAAAATTCGCATTGCAAAGAGCTTAGAGCGCTTAGGGGTAGATGTGATTGAGGCGGGGTTTGCCATTGCTAGCCCTGGGGATTTCGATTCGGTCAAAACCATTGCCGATACCATTAAAGACAGCACAATATGTAGCCTTGCTCGCGCTATGGATGCGGATATTGATCGTGCTGCCGAAGCGCTTGCGGGTGCGAACTCTGGCCGAATTCACACCTTTATAGCCACAAGCCCCATTCACATGGAATATAAGTTGCGTATTTCCCCTGATGAAGTGGTGGATTACGCTGTGCGTGCGGTAAAGCGCGCCCGCTCTAAGTGTGCGGATGTGGAGTTTTCTTGTGAGGATGCCAGCCGCTCGGAAATCGACTTTTTATGTCGCATTGTAGAGGCCGCTATTGATGCTGGTGCGCGCACCATTAACTTGCCCGATACCGTGGGCTACGCCATTCCCGAGCAATATGCAGCTCTCGTGCGTGAATTACGTGAACGCGTGCCAAACTCCGATAAAGCCGTTTTCTCTGTGCACTGCCATAATGATTTAGGTTTAGCCGTGGCTAACTCCTTGGCGGCTGTGGCCGCTGGCGCGCGCCAAGTCGAGTGTACTATTAATGGTTTGGGTGAGCGCGCAGGTAACGCAGCCCTTGAAGAAATCGTGATGGCCATTAAAACCCGCCACGATGCCCTCGGCGTGCATACCAACATTAATACACCGCACATTCTTAGCACCTCGCGCATGGTTTCTAGCATTACGGGCTTCCCCGTGCAGCCGAACAAAGCCATCGTGGGCGCTAACGCTTTTGCCCATGAATCGGGCATACACCAAGATGGTGTATTAAAACACCGCGAAACCTATGAAATTATGACTGCGCAAGATGTGGGCTGGAACACCAACCGCATGGTGCTTGGCAAGCATTCAGGGCGTAACGCGTTCCGCAGTCGTTTAGAAGCGTTGGGCATTACCTTAGAAAGCGAAAAAGCCCTTAATGATGCCTTTGCCCGTTTTAAAGAGTTGGCGGATAAAAAACACGAGGTGTTTGACGAGGATATCCAGGCCTTAATGAGCGATGCTGTGGCAAGTCCTGCTAATGAGCACTATCAGTTGGTGAGCTTGGAAGTGAATAGCCGCACAGGAGAAACCCCAGTAGCCAAACTGGTGGTGAGTGCTGGCGGTGAAGAGCATCAACTCGAAGCCTCAGGCTCGGGCCCTGTGGATGCCACGTTTAATGCCATTGAAACCTTGGCTCAATCAGGGGCCAACTTACAGCTATTCTCCGTGAATGCTATCACCCAAGGGGCAGATTCCCAAGGCGAGGTGACAGTGCGCCTGGAGTTGGGTGGCCGCGTGATGAACGGTAATGGTACCGATACGGATATCGTGATGGCATCAGCGCGTGCGTATTTGAATGCGCTTAATTTGCTGCGTGATAACCAAGTCAAAGCGCACCCACAGGCCTAAGGGTACAATCACTTATACGTAGTGATTGTCGAAAACTTGATATGTGCCTAATGCACTTGTTGATAGATGGTTAAGATAAGCGCCGGCTAGCGAAAGCTTGCCGGCCTTGTGGTTTTATGGGGAAAAGGAAAGGGTATGAAACGTATCGTTGTGCTGGGGTTGGTGCTATTGAGTTCGGCAGTAATGGCAGAAGAAGACCCAATACAAAAACTTAAAGCCATCCAAAGCAGTAGTGAATTAAGCAAAAAAGCATATGAAGGTGGTAAAGAAGCCACCGTGTTTTGTGGTTATTGCCATGGTGTGGATGGCAACAGTAAGCGCGACCGTATTCCTAATTTGGCCGCACAAAATCCAGTGTATTTGTTTACCTCATTTGAACAGTTTGGCAATGGTGAACGGCAGGATTACGTGATGTCAGAGCTTGCGGCTTCTATGTCGTTAGATGAGCAGGTTAATATTGCCGTGTACTATAGCAAGCAAGAGGTTGTGATGCGTGAAATTGCATCGCCTGCATTGGTGGAAGAAGGACGTATCCATTATGAAAAGTATTGCCAAAGTTGTCATGGTGTTGATGGGTTAGGAAGTGAGGCGATACCGCGTTTAGCGGGGCAGCCAGTGGAATATACGCGCCGGACGTTAGAAGCTTTTAGAGCGCAAGATCCGAAACGCAAGAGCCCTGTGATGCGTTTGGTAGCAGAGCGTTTGAAAGATAGGGAGATTGAAGCAATGGCTAACTATTTGCAGGCACTCAACCCTTAATAAATACACTGCTCACCCCCAGTAAAGGGTGAGCAGGTTAAGCATTAAGCGGTTAGTTCTGCCAGCTGAGTTAAAGCGCGTTCGCGATGGGCGTGTTCGTAAAAGTCACAAGTAAAGATTACCTCATCAGCTTGCGTGCTGTTTATCAACGCTTCTAATTTTGTGGCCACGGTTTCTGGGCCGCCAATTAGCGCTTCACCGTACATGCCCCAAATGGCTTGTTTCTCTCTGGGGTGCCATAGCATATCCATATCGTCCACGGGCGGCTTCATGCGCAGGCCTTCACCGCGGATGAGTGCTAACCCACGTTGTAAGGCTGTAGTGGCTAAATACTCTGCTTCGCCATCAGTGGGTGCTAGCAGCAAGGGAGCGGCCACCATCACGTGGGGCTTGTCTAAAAATTCAGACGGTTGAAAGTTGTCGCGATACAGTTTGAGCGCTTGATGCAACAATGCCGGTGCAAAGTGAGAAGCAAAAGAGTAGGGCAAGCCACGCATGGCAGCGAGCTGGGCGCTGAACAAGCTAGAACCAAGCAACCAAATGGGCACGCGCGTATTGGTGCCCGGGCGTGCAAAAAGCCGTTGGCCGGGTTCTTCCGGGCCAAACAGCCGTTCGAGCAGTGCCACCTGTTCAGGAAAATCATTAACGTTATCTTCGCTGTGGCGGCGCAAGGCGCGTAGGGTTAAGCGATCGCCGCCCGGTGCGCGGCCTAAGCCTAAATCAATACGATTAGGATACAGGGTGGCTAAGGTGCCAAAGTTTTCAGCCACTACTAAGGGGGCATGGTTAGGCAACATAACGCCGCCGGCACCCACGCGAATGGTGTTGGTGGCATTGGCAATATGGCCAACCAACACCGCGGTGGCAGCGCTGGCAATGCCATCCATGTTGTGGTGTTCTGCTAGCCAAAAACGTTTGTAGCCTAAGCGTTCTGCGGTTTGCGCAAGTTTTACCGCATTGCTAATGGCTTCGGCTTCTGTGCCCACATCGGTCACAGGGGCTAGGTCGAGAACAGAATACTCAACGGAAGATAGTACAGACATATCAACCTCTAATCGGCTAAACGCCAGTGAATGATTTCGCCGCCTTGCCAAGGAGTGAATTCCACTCCTGCAATATGTTGGGTGGCGGGAATTTCCCAATCTTCCTTGATCAGGGTTACGGTGCTGTTATGCTCCGGCAGGCCATAAAAAGCAGGGCCAAATTGGCTGGCAAAGGCTTCGAGCTTGTCTAGCGCACCGTGAGCATCAAAAAAGTGGGCATACAAAGGCAAAGCAGCAGGGGCGGAATAACAGCCTGCACAACCGCAAGCGGCTTCTTTGGCATTGCGTGCGTGAGGAGCAGAGTCTGTGCCTAAAAAGAATTGTGAATGGCCACTTAGCACTGCCGCTTGAATGGCCTCTTGGTGTTCGCGGCGCTTTAGGATAGGCAAGCAATAATGATGTGGGCGCACGCCACCCACCAATAAATCATTGCGATTCAGCATTAAATGCTGTGGGGTAACTGTTGCTGCGGTGAGTTTGCCGTTGGCTTTAACAAAATCTACCCCTTCCTTAGTGGTGACGTGTTCAAACACGATTTTAAGGGTGGGGAATTGCTCGCGAATGGCGCCTAGGTGGCGGTCAATAAAATATTTTTCGCGGTCGAAAATATCGATCTCGTTGTCGGTAACTTCGCCGTGAAGCAGCAAAGGAATACCGTGTTTTTCTAGTGCCTCATAGAGAGGAAAGATGTTACTTGGGTCGCTAACACCACTGTCGGAGTTGGTGGTGGCGCCGGCGGGGTAAAGCTTTGCGCCGTATACAATGCCGCTAGCGGCGGCGTCAGCAATGTCTTGGGGCTGCATATTATCGGTGAGGTAAAGCACCATTAAAGGCTCAAAATCAACGCCTTCGGGCACCTGCGCCATAATGCGCTCGCGGTAAGCTTGAGCCTGCGCCAGATTCACCACGGGTGGCGTGAGGTTAGGCATGATAATAGCGCGGCCAAATACCTTAGCAGTGGCGGGTACTGTGCCCGCTAATATCTCGCCATCACGTAAGTGTAAGTGCCAATCATCGGGGCGAATAATGGTTAATGTTTGCGTCATAGTAGGCTCTTAATCAGATAGGGCTTGGAGTAATGGGGTTAAATCTTCAACATGAGTAGGACGCACTACGCGTGCCACTTCTTCCCCTTGATGCAATAAAATAAGTGTTGGCCAGAGCTTTACTTTAAATTCACGCCCAAGGCGTCGGCCTTTGCCGTCTTCCACGGCGATATGCGTCACAGAATGTTTCGTTAAAAATTCTGCTACGGACGTTTGAGCTGCTTGGCAGTGGCCGCACCAATCGGTGCCAAAGTTAAGCAATAGCCAGCCATTTTGTTGGGCTATTTGCTCTGAGGTTGGAGCTTCAACATGGTAGTTGTACATAGAGGCGCTCGCTTATTGAAGGCAAAAAAACAGTGTGGCTAGCGTATCATAGTTGCCCATAAATGAGGGCAAAGCTTAGGTTTTCAAGAGTTTTGTAGGCTTTGCCAAATAATAATGAGGAGCAGGCTTGCTCATTGTGAGCAAATCGGCAAAACTGTGCGCCGCTAAAGCACCCAAAGCGGTGAGCAAGGGGAACAAAATGAACCAAGCCACTTTCTTTTGGCACGATTACGAAACTTGGGGGGTGAACCCTCACCAAGACAGAGCGGCACAATTTGCCGGTGTTCGTACAGATGCCGAGCTGAATATCATCGGTAAACCGCTGATGATTTATGCCAAGCCCACACTGGATTACCTGCCAGACCCTGGCGCTTGCCTTATTACTGGCATTACGCCGCAGCAAGCCCTTGAAAACGGTCTGCCAGAGGCAGAGTTCATTGCTCAAATCCACGAGCAAATGGCGCAACCTAACACCTGCACCGTAGGCTATAACAGCATCCGTTTTGATGATGAAGTCACCCGCCAAACCTTGTTTCGCAACTTTTACGACCCTTATGCTCGCGAATGGCAAAATGGCAATTCGCGCTGGGATTTAATCGATGTGGTGCGCTTGTGCCACGCCTTAAGGCCAGAGGGTGTTGTATGGCCTAAGCGCGACGATGGTGAAACCACTAGCTTTCGCTTGGAAGCCCTTACTGCTGCGAATCAGATAGAACACGGCGATGCTCACGACGCATTGAGCGATGTATATGCCACCATTGAGTTAGCTAAGCTAATAAAAAACGCACAGCCTAAATTGTTTGAGTTTGCCTTAAGCTTGCGTTTTAAAAACACCGCTCAGCAATTGCTGAACCTGCAAACCCAAGCCCCCGTGGTGCATGTGTCGAGCAAAATACCTGCAAGCCGTCATGCAGCAGGCTTTGTGATGCCCCTTGCGGCGCACCCCACCAATCGCAATAGCATTATTGTGTGCGATTTGTACCAAGACCCTAGCGTTTGGCTACATAGCTCAGCGGAAGAGATTGTGGAGCGTTTATACACACCCGCCCATGAGCTGCCCGAGGGAATACAGCGCCCCGCCATTAAAGAAATTCGTATTAATCGTAGCCCCATGGTGGCCCCCTCCAATGTGCTGGATGATGCCGCCTTGAAACGCCTTGGTTGGGATTTAGACGCCTTTCGCGAGCGTTGGAAACAAGTGCGAAACACGCCTGGCGTGGCAGAAAAAATAGCGCAAGTATTTAGCCACTCTCCTTGGACGAACGATGAAAACGTCGATGTGGATGTGAGTTTGTACTCAGGCGATTTCCTAAGCCCTCAAGACAAACGTTTATGCCAGCAAATTATACACACTGCGCCTACGGAGTTAGGCCGTTTGTTTTTGCCTTTCGAAGACGAACGCTTGCCAGACATGCTATGGCGCTACCGCGGGCGCAATTATCCCGAGACCTTCACTGCACAAGAATTAGCACAGTGGCATGCTTTTTGCCGCGAGCGCTTAACCGCTGGCGAGGGTCGCACTATTCAAGCACTACGCAAGGATTTAGCCTTACGTACCATTGCCGCTCAAACGGATGAAGAGCGGGAAATCCTGTCTGCCATTATTGATTACATTGATGTTTTGGCAGCTCAAGTTGGGTTAAGTTAGCACGCCCCCAAGGTTTTGTTATGAATAACACGGTGAAGCATGAGTGGCAGTTTTTGGCCACAGATAACGGTTATCAGGTGCCTATTAAGGCGTTTCTTAATGAGGATAAAGAGAGCACTGGTGTTTCAGTGATAATATTGCCCGCACTAGGTGTGGGTGTGGGTTATTACCAGCCCCTTGCGGAAGCCTTGCGTGAGCTTGGGCATCATGTGTATTTAGCAGAGCAGCGTGGCCATGGCGAAAGTGCTTTGTTGCCTTCACGCAAAGTTAACTACGGCTTCCGAGAGATGCTTGAACAAGACATTACCACAGTGGTAGCTAAAGCCCGTGAAAACGCTCCGAATCGCCCTGTGTTCTTGTTAGGTCACAGTTTGGGTGGCCACTTGGCCTGTATGTATGCGGGCTGGCGGAACAATAAAGATAAGCATGTGGATGGCATTATTCTAGCGGCCTGCGGCACACCGTGGATGGAAGCTTATAGTGGCAGCACTGCTATGCGTTTGCGTTTTTTATATCACTTTATTCCTGTTGGGCACCGTTTGTTGGGTTACTACCCAGGTCATCGCTTAGGGTTTGGTGGCCGCGAAGCGCGGAATATGATGAGCGATTGGCGTGAGTTGGCACGCGCCAATATCTACTCCGCACGCGGCATGGATTTTGATTTTGAAGAAGCGATACAGCGCTTTAATGGCCGAGTTTTAACCTTGCGTATGGAAAATGACGATTACGCACCCGCCAATGCCGTTGCCGCTGTGTGGCAAAAATTCAAAAATGCTAAGCGCAGCCACCGCCTTTTTGATGAACAAAAACTCGGCGTTCCCGCCGATCATTTCCGTTGGGCACGCAAACCTGCAGCAGTAGCCGAAGAAGTGGATGCTTGGTTGAGGCGCTAGGGTTCTCGCTTCGGGCGAGATGCCCTAGTACCGGGCGCTGCCACTCAACGGGTTCTAAATTAACAACATCAGCAATAAGCACTGCGGGGTGAGCTGGAACCGCGTGGGGTTTCCCTAGCGCCGGGTTGGCGCCACTCAACGGGTTTTAAATTAACAACATCAGCAACAAGCACTGCGAAATCACTCTTTTTTTGCGGAAGAGCACGCAAAAGAAAGAGTGGTTTCTCCGTGCCTACCACCAGTGGTTCTAAGATAAATCGGGTTGGTGGAGACTGGGGAATATGGGTGCCACTAAGTAAGATTTCCGCAAGAGCGCTGTTTAGTGTTCTGAGCAGCGGCCTCACACAAAACCAACATTCTCATACCCCGCCCGCACCCGATTTATCTTAGAGGCTAGGGTGAATAGGCTGGAATAAATGGTTTCCTTCAGCATGGGTTTTCGCTGAAGGAAACCATTTATGCAAGCTTGCTCGGTATGGTGGTTTTTTTAAGAACACTTGGTAGCGGGAACCCGCGCGGTTCCAGCGCACGCCGTAGTGCTTATTGTTGACGCAGTATGTTTAGAACTCGTTGAGTGGCGCCAACCCGGCGCTAGGGAAACCCCGCGCGGTTCTAGCGCCTAGCGACAAGGCAAAGGCACCATAAAATTGAAAACATTGTGCACCCCCTATGGTCAAGCAAAAAACGCGCTATGATATGAGCACTTTTTTGTAAAGGCCGTTTTCATGCACAGTATCCGCACACGATTATTCTTGGTTTTTTCTGTCACTGGTATGGTGTTGGTGCTGTTGGCGGCTACGCTGTATCAGCTCAGTTTTGAGCGCAGTTTGGTGGAGTATTTGCAAGAACGTGAGCAGCAGCGAATGGAAGAGGTGGCGGAGCGGCTAGCGGATTATTATCAACATTACCAAGGGTGGCCTACGGCGCAGCAAAGCAACCATTCGCGCGGGGCACGAGGTGCTTTACGTTTGCCTCGGCATTTAATTTTATTGGACAAAAAAGGCGAACGGGTGAGTGGTGAAGCCATTGAGGGGCGTTCGCAACGTAGCCTGGCGGTGGTGTTAAACGATCAGCCTGTGGGTACGTTAATTTATCACCCCATGCAAACGGATATTACGGATAGCACGGATAGGGCATTTCGTCAGCAGCAGTGGCATTCCTTAGCACTTACCACCTTGGCGGCACTAGCGGCGGCGCTATTAGGTTCTTGGCTGTTGGCGCGGCAACTGGGTACGCCTTTGCGCCGCATGGCTCACCTTACGCAAGCCATGGCGCAAGGGGATTACGGCCAGCGCTTCCAAACTCACCGCCGTGATGAACTCGGTTTGCTCAGTGAAAGCATCAATCAGCTCGCCCACCATTTAGAAGAAGCCGCGCGTGCTCGTGATCGTTGGTTGGCCGACACAGCCCATGAGTTACGCACGCCTTTAGCTATTTTGCAGGGCGAAATTGAGGCGCTAGTGGATGGCATTCGTAAGCCCGATGCAGAGCAGCTGATGTCCTTGCAGCAAGAAGTGGTGCATTTGAAGCACTTAGTGGATGATTTGCATGATTTGGCGTTAGCGGATGTGGGCAGTTTGCGCTACCGCATGGAGGCCGTGGATGTGGCACCTTTATTAGAAGAGCAGGTGCGTTTGTACAGCCATCGCTTTGAGGCGCAGGGGTTGAATTTTTCAGCAGCTATTTCACCCCATCTAATGGTGGAGGGCGATAGCACGCGTTTACGCCAACTTATCAGCAATTTGCTGAGCAACAGTTTAAATTACACCGATTCACCGGGTACTGTGAGGCTTGACGCTAAGGTGCAGCAGCGCCAAGTGGTAGTGGTGCTTGAAGATTCAGCCCCAGGTGTGGCTACAGATAAATTACCGCATTTATTTGAGCATTTATTCCGTGCTGAAAATGCCTCACGCAATCGCCAGTTTGGTGGTTCGGGGCTTGGCCTTGCTTTGGTGCAACGCATTATGCAAGCGCACGAAGCTAGCATTCATGTGGAGCCTAGCGCCATGGGTGGGCTCGTGTTTACGTTGCAGTTCAGGGAGCTTGCATCATGACCTTATTGATTATTGAAGATGAACCTAAAATTGCCCAACTGCTACAAGATTATTTACAGCACAGTGGTTTTAGCACCCATTGGGAGCCCACAGGGCGCGGTGGCCTAGCATGGCTTGAGCATAATCGAGCGGACATGGTGCTGCTCGATTTAATGTTACCCGATATGGATGGTTTGGATGTGTGCCGTGAGCTACGTAAATCGTCGGATATCGCCATTATTATGATTACCGCTAAAGTGGATGAGGTGGATCGTTTAATCGGCCTTGAATTAGGTGCTGACGATTATATATGTAAGCCTTTTAGCCCCCGCGAAGTGGTGGCGCGCGTTAAAGCGCTATGCCGCCGCTTAGATATGGCTAATACGGAGGAATCTGCTGATTTTAGCTTGGATGAATCTCGCTTAACGGTGAATTATCAAGGTCAAAGTGTTGAACTTACCACAGTGGAATTTGCGTTGATGCAGAGCCTTGCCGAACGCCCCGGCCATATTCGTAATCGCCAGCAGTTGATGGATAACATATATCAAGACAACCGCATTGTGAGCGATAGAACCGTGGACAGCCACATCAAAAAAGTGCGCCGTAAACTCGCCGATGTATTCCCCGACGTGCAGTTTATTCATTCCATTTATGGGGCGGGGTATCGGTTTGAGATTACTAGCGAAGAGTAGCCCCTATGCGGGGCAGGAAAAGTACGCGGAACCGCGTAGGTTCCCGGCATCAGGTGTTCTTAAAGTCCACTGTGCCAAGCAAGCTTGCATAAATGATTTCCTTCAGCGAAACCCATGCTGAAGGAAACCATTTATTCCAGCCTATTTATCCTAGCCTCTAAGAGAAATCGGGTGCGGGTGGGGTATGAG
>Ga0079226_10001470_pt1 | contig 18062 bp, 14 predicted proteins | sample Poulit2014_FD_76345 | JGI IMG/M metagenome (GOLD analysis project Ga0079226, IMG submission 76345) | Agricultural soil microbial communities from Georgia to study Nitrogen management - Poultry litter 2014 | ecosystem: Environmental > Terrestrial > Soil > Agricultural land | place: USA: Georgia...
CAAAGGGATTCTTCCAATTGTTGCTTTTCTAGTTATGACAGCATCAAACACCAGGTCAGGATAATCTTCTGCTACTTTATCATTGAAAAATTTAGCGTCATTTCTTCTTTTATCATTCAAAGTACGACTTATACCGAGTATTTTAAGATTATTTGAACTGGTTTGCTGTACAAACTCAACTGTTTCTAAGAAGTTTGGTAATGCTGAATAGCAAAATCTTGAACTTTCATAAGGAATCAAACAATAGTTGCTTGCTATTAAGGCATTTGTAGTCTGTTCAGACAAAGACGGTGGTGTATCAATGAGAATATAATCATAATTATTCTGTATCATTTTTAGTGTCAAATCCAATTGTTCGTAAGGTTTACCACTGTAAGGGATCGATTTTTCTACACCAGGAATTTTTTTTAAATAAATCCAACGACCAAATGATGATAAAAAATTATTAGCTGGTAATAAATCAATATAGTTATTTACTAAATATATGTAGCTTTCCGGATCCTTATAAGCGATGGCTTCAAATATAGATCTATCAATAAAATTATTGGCTGGTTCTTCGGTAAGTAGTTCTGTTAAGTTTCCTTGTGAATCCATATCTACAGCTAACACTTTTTTCTTATCATTGGCAATCAAATGAGCTAATATACCAGCAGTTGTTGTCTTAGAAACTCCACCTTTTTGTAAACCTAAAGTAATAACCTTTGCCACATACAAACCTCCTTCACAGAAATACATATTAAATTACATAATCTCATAATATTTTATTATTGTAAATGGATTATCATCCACAAGTGTTTAAAATTAAGTATACTTAAATGTATCAGTTTGTGTTTACATATTTGTTTAATCTAGAACAATTTATTAAACAAGAATATCCAAATTCTCTAAATACATAACTTCTGAAAATTAAGTCAAAATCAAAAAATGAATCGTTAAATCTTATTTTATAAGTGTGAGTTTATTTAATAGTATATGCAACAGTAAACTTAAACATATTAATTTACCCTTAAATAATCTCTTATACCTCTCCAATATTGAACAATTATTTTCATGAATGATATTTGTTTAAGACAGACAATTGATAATCCAGTTAAAAAATTTTATGATTATGTAAATCTATCAAGTCACATCAATTTCTACAATACGCTTCCAACCAAAGATTGATTTATCAACTGGTGCACCTATTTAGAAGAATTGATAGACATGGCAATATAACAGGAAGATTAACTCCACAATCTGTCTGTCTCATTGTTCAGAAACATTGCAATAATATTGGACTTGATTCGAAACAATATGGTGCACACAGTTTAAGAAGTGGGTTTTGTTTTACTGCAGCAAAGGTTGGAAAGAATATCAAATTATGCAACAAACAAGGCATAAAAAAGCTGGAATCATTACAAAGATATATAAAGGCAACTCTGTTTAATCAAAGTGCAGTGGCAGGAATTGGTTTATAAACTACATCAATATTAACTGTAAATATAAATGTTTACATTTCTAGCGCCAGATGTGATGTTTGATTCATCAATCCAAATTTTCATTGTGCGAACTGGACATGTTAATGGGTTGCTTCCAAAAGGAATAGCAATTTGTTGTCCTTTCTTTTTTTGGTCTGTCTTACTATGTTTTATCTCCAATATAATACCATCATTAAGAAAAGAAATATCTTCTATGTCCAAATCAGTCAATTCACATCTTCGTAACGCTCCTGTCCACCCAATAATAAGCAAGGCACGATCTCGAACCGATCTCCTGTAATATTGTTTAATAGTCGTCTTAAATCTTCTAACCATAATACTCCTTACCTTCCTCTTTGACTTGTAAGCCATCCCAAACACCTTGTACAATCGAAGTCGATGTAGGATTTGTAAAACCCGCTGTTTGATGGCGCTGAGAAATTGTAGTTAGTTTCCGTTTAATAGTTGAGGCCTTAAGTGTTTTTCCTAAATGGGTAATGAAGTATGCGACGGTTTCTGGCAGACGTTTAGTATTATTTGATTTGGAATTGGTTAAATGATTTTCAGCCTCATAATGTAACTTTTGGATATCATTTGATAAGAAATTATTAGTCGAATATGCAGTAGTATTATTACAATTCATTTTATAGTATATAAAAAAGGAACAAAAAGTCATCGTGAAAGCTCATATAGTTAAAATTGAACACAAAAAAATATACGAAGAATAATTCACGATGACTTTTACACTCCATTAGATTGAACATATAAATAGATATTTTATATAATTTATATCTATTTATTTGAAAGTTTTGCTTTTGGGTATCCGATAGCACCAAAATGGCTACATGTAATAGAAGCAGATTGAGCAGCTTGGTTTAAAGCTTCCTCGGGATTACCATTTTTATAAAAAGACGCTAAGAATCCAGCAATAAAAGAATCACCAGCCCCCATTGTATCAACGAGATTAGTTGGGTACGGGGCTTGTTTGTATATGCTACCATTAAATGATAATATAGCCGACTTTTCACCACGAGTTACTATTATAACTTTGACATTATATTTGTGAACAAAGTCTATTAAATCAAATATTTCCTTTTCTGTTAAATCGCTACCAGAAAAAAATGCATAAGTAATATAAGGCGCTATGTTATTTATAATCTCATTATTCCATTTATTTTTAATGGAAAAATCATAAGAAATATTTTTATGGGATATCTTTTTTAACTCCAAGTCTATATGACTATTAATACTTGTGTGTATAATATCAAAGTTATTGATATATGCAATATCATCATCTTGTAAGCTTAATTTTAATAATGAGGATATTCGTGTTTCCTTATTTGAATTCAAAAACTTACGCTCTCCGTTATCTATAGATATAGTTGCTTTACCACACTCCCCTAAGGCATGACGACTTCTAGATATATCAATTCCCTCATTTTGTAAACAAGAAAGTATGTGATTTGATGGGATGTCGTTTCCAAATATACCAAGAAACGCGGCATTTTCAAATCCGTTTCTTTTCCCCATCACAGAAACATTTAATGCATTTCCCCCTGGATAGAACAAATTTTGTTGTTTGTAATAATCAACGACATTATCCCCAATACCTATAATATTCAAATATATATATCCTTTCAAAATAAATTGTTTTGGTTTTTGTTAAAGCTATTTTTTTTCAGTTCTTAGTCGATAAGTTTCCTCGTCATTTAACTTTCCATTACTAATGATCACTCCATAATCTTGTTTAGCTGAACTTAGAGAGACTTTACCCTCTTCGACATCATCAATAACTTTTTGTATATCACGTTTTATAGGATTTCCATATCCTCCTGCTCCGGGAGTAGATATTATTATTTTATCTTCTTTATTTAAACTAATATTGGAAGTCTTTGAATTTAATTTAATATTCTCATTTTCATTGTTTCTCTTTAACCAAAACTCGCCAGGTGATCCGCTTTTTCCACCAGCTATTCCCCAAGGGGAAAACACATGTCTTTCACCAAGTCCCGTAAACAAGATATCATCATTTAAAATTCTAAACTGTCTTTTCAATCCTAAACCACCTCTATAAATCCCTGGTCCACCTGAGTCTAATTTAAAGCTATAATTTTCTACCATTATAGGGTATTCCCGTTCTAGTGCTTCAATTGGTAAATTAGATGTATTAGTCATATGGACTTGAACACCACTTAAGCCATCACCGTTTTTATGAGCTCCTGATCCACCGGCTATAGTTTCTAAGTAAACAAAATACTCATTCGTTTCCTTATTAGTGCCGGAAAAAATAGCAGATGTTACTGAACTATTACAAGCTGCTAAGACACGATTGGGAACAGCCTTTGACAACGCACCAAAAATAACGTCTGCAATCCTTTGTGCTGCATCAATTCTAACTCCTACAGGTGCTGGTGGTGAACAGTTAACAATAGACTTTTCCGGAGTTATAATTTCTATCGCTCGAAAAATACCCTCGTTGGGAAAAACAGATTGACCAGCAATTGCTTTGAAACAATAAAATACAGTTGTTAGTGTCCCCGATAAAACTAAGTTTAAAGGTCCTTTGACTTGTCCACTTGTATTTTTAAAATCAACAATAGCTTTATCATCCTTAATAGTTATTTTTACGTTGATTGGAACAGGATTTCCTAAATCAACACCATCATCATCTAAATAATCTTCAAAAGAATATTCGCCATCCGGTATTTCTTGTATTCCCTTTTTCATTAAGGTTTCTGCATAGTTCAGAAGAGCATCTGTATACACTTCAAATTTTTCAGTTCCATATTTATTAATCACTTCTTGCATACGTTTAGTTCCTGCTTTATTACAAGATATTTGGGCGTATAAATCCCCTTTTCTTTCTTCTGGAGTTCGCGTGTTATTTAGAATGAATTCCATTACTTTATCTGATATTTTCCCGTTATTATAAAGCTTTACTAATGGTATTCGCATACCCTCTTGAAAAATGCTGGTTGCATTTGCAGATGTACTCCCAGGAACTGCTCCTCCAATATCTGAGTGGTGTGCAATATTTGCTACGAATGCAAATATTCTCCCATTTTTAAACACAGGTTCTACCATGGTTATATCTGGCAGGTGACTTCCACCTCCTGTATAAGGATCATTTGTTATAAACATGTCCCCTGGTTGAATTGATGAAAGAGGAAACTTGTTCAATATTTCCTTAACTATGCCCAGCATGGATCCCAGATGCATCGGAACATGCTCTGCCTGTGCAATCATACCGCCATTGGCATCAAATATTGCTGTAGACGCATCTTTTCTTTCTTTGATATTAGTTGAATACGCCGTTTTAACTAATGTAATCCCCATTTCTTCAGCTACTGATAGAATTAAGTTTCCCATTATCTCAAGTGTAACTGGACTTACTTTATGATTCATCATGATTCACCTCTCTTTTTGTATTAATTATCAGATTATAGTAGGGGTCTACAGTTGCGCTTTGATTCGGTAAAATAAGTATAGTAGAGTCCAGCTGTTCAATAATGGCAGGTCCTATTATCTTATTACCATAGGTGAGATCAGAACGCTGCAAAATGTCAGTTTTATAATATCCTGAATCTTTTACCTCAGAAAAGAAAACTTCCCTGCTGTTTTCCGAATTAATGACCTGCTTGATAGGTTTGTCATTTTTATTTAATGTTATTTTGGGAAGACTACCACATGCGGTTAAACGATAATTGACAAATTCTATATCTGCTGTTTTATCTGAATATCCATAGGTTTTTTCGTGAATTTCGTGAAATCTTTCTGTAATTATATCTATATTTTTTGAGTATAACTCTTCTGGATGAACTGAAACAGGCAATTCGTAGTTTTGCCCTTTGAAACGCATGTCAATACTGTATATAAAATATCTATTTTCTTTTTTAATATTTTCATCCTCCAAAAGATTATCACCTTCATTTTCCATACTTTGGAAGTATTGATTTATTAGTTTTATATTTTCTTTTGAGGAATTTAACAACCCGGTTCTAACAAAATCAGATTTGATATCTGAAACAATAAGTCCCATAGAACTAAAAGTCCCCGGTGATGGTGGAACTATTACGGTAGATACGTTTAATTCATTGGCTAATGATCCACAGTGAAGACCTCCGCCCCCACCAAAGGATAGAAGAGCAAAATCGCTAGGAGAATGTCCTTTTTCAACAGAAATCAACCTTACCCCTTTAGTCATGTTTGAGTTTACTATAGATAGTATGCCACTAGCAGCTTCGGTTAAAGTTAAATTTGTTTTTTCACAAATATGTTTTCTTATTGCTTTTTTAGATGCTTCTATATCTATATTCATATTTCCACCTAGGATACCGCTGGGGTTTAATCTACCCAATACAACATTTGCATCTGTAACTGTGGGTAAAGTACCACCCTTTCCATAAGCAGCAGGTCCGGGTATAGCTCCAGCACTATGAGGGCCAACCTTTAGTGCCCCGCCCTCATCAAGCCAGGCAATCGAACCACCTCCAGCCCCATATGTATTAATATCTAACATGGGGATTCGGGCTGGAAAACTCTCTATCTCACGCTCCATAGATACTTTTGGAGTACCATTTTCAATTAGGCTGAAATCCGCCGATGTCCCTCCCATATCAAAAGTTATTAAGTCTTTATATCCAGTCATATCTGCTGTATAAGAAGCTGCTACTACACCAGCTGCAGGGCCTGATACAGCTGTCTTTATAGGAGTTTTCACAGATTCCTGAATTGAAATAACCCCACCATTAGATTGTGTGATATATGGATTTACGGGAATATTAGCACTTTTCACAGAATTGTCGAAGTTTTCCATATACCTTTTCATCACAGGGCCTAAATAAGCATTCATTGCAGTAGTACTTAGTCTAGGGTATTCGCGAAACTCAGGGACAATTTCATATGAAGCAGATACGTAGGCTTCAGGATACAACTTTTCTATTTCCTCAACAACTTCTTTTTCATGAACAGGATTGTTAAATGAAAATAAGAAACAAACAGCTATTGAGGTAATTTCTTTCTTTTTTAAATCTTCTACAATTGTATTTATTTGTTTTTTGTCCAAAGGTGTACTAATAGAACCATCTGCAAACAGTCTTTCTTCTATCTCATATCTCAAATCACCAGGTATTATTGGATCAGGTTTCTCCATGAATAAATTATATAAATCTGGTCGGGTCTGGCGTGCAATTTCAAATAAATCCTTAAAACCTTTAGTGACTATTAAGGCTGTTTTGGCTCCTTTTCTTTCAATCATTGCATTCGTTGCCACTGTTGTTCCATGAGCCAAATAAGAGACTTGTTCATGAACCCCATGTTGGGTAAATAATATTTCGTTGATACCATCCATAATAGCGACGGAAGGGTCATGGGGTGTAGATGGTAATTTGTGATTTTTTATTTTTGTATTTTTTGCATCAAATATTGTAACATCTGTAAAGGTACCCCCTACATCGACACCTAGCATATAACTCATACATATCTTCCTTTCGTGCTTTATTATATAAATGATAAAACAATTCCAACTAGGAAAGGGAATTGTTTTATCTAACTAAATATAGCCGTTAATATTCTACTTTGTGCATATATCTTCTTGTTTCTAAAGGATGATTTCGTACTTCAGCAAACTCTCTTGAAAGGGATCGCAATACATAAAGTTGAATAACAGATGTTATTTCCCCATGAATAGATTCATCTACTTTAGATAAGTCAAAATCTTTAGCATCTAATATATATAATTTCTCACCATATTTATTAAGAAACTTTAAAGCTCTTTCTTCCATAAATCTTGTTTCATCCAGTCCTAATAGCAAAACAAACGGGGTATTTTTATCTACAATTTCAAAAGGCCCATGAAAAAACTCCCCTGCGTGTATCGCATGTGAATTGATCCATTGCGCTTCCATTAAAATACAAATAGCAAAAGTGTATGCTACACCGTAATTGCTTCCGCTAGCCATTGTATAAATCATGTTTTCGTCCTTATATTTATTAGCAAATTTAATAGATTTGTCTCTATATGTTTCCATAGCCTTTTTGACTGTGTCATCTAATTCAGGCAAACTCGACACCAATGCATCATATTTCCCATGGTCATCTTCTTTAATTTTTAATAATCCTAGTGTTAACTGTATAATTAGAACATTTCTAGAATCAGCCGGATTTACCTGAGGTCCATACTGATAATCTATTCTATAATGTGAAGCTTTAGCTAATGGTGATTCACTTTCATATGTGAATGAAACAACTGTTGCTCCCTTTCTTTGTGCAAACTCAGCAGCAGCGGTTGTTTCTGGGGTGTTACCTAGATGAGAAATAGCAATTACTAATGAATCTTCATCTAGTAGTTTCGGATTCCTGTAGATAAATTCATTGGAATTGTATACTTCAGCTGATAATGTTTTGGAATCACGATCAATTATATATTTACTTGAATATGTTAATGCTGATGATCCTCCACATGCCACATAAAAAACCCTTTTAATATTTTTAGAATTTAACGCTTCTAAGGTTTTTGATAGCGAGTCTTGACCTGTATAATTCTTCAATATCTGATTCCTCCTAATGTTGTATTATATTGTATTATAACGTATTATAACATCACTTTCAATAGAAAGCGGTTTCTTTTTATAATTATAGTAAACTAAAATGCCTATTTAAAAATTTTATTGGTTTACAGAAAAATAAAATGTAACTTTTGAGCTTAAGATTACAGACTCTGATACTTGAATTATTTCATTATTAGTTGTAAAGGTGTTCTTTTTTAATAAATACATAACGGAATTTAAATCACACCCAAATATTTCTGATTGCTCTGTGTTAGAAAGCGTTATATCTAATGTCTTGTCAGCCTTTACAACATCTGTATTATAGTGATCTTTTAATATCTTATAAATAGAGACATTTTCACTAGTGTATGTTTCTAAATTAGGGAATTTATCAACTGGATAATATGACTTTTCAATAATAAAGGGATCTCCATCGATACTTAATACCCTTTTTAATTCCAAAACTTCACTATTCATATCGCTATTAAATAGTGCAGATAATTTTTCATCAACTTTCCTTACTTTATATTCAACAATTTGAGAACTAGGTTCTTGTCCTGATTGAATAGCCAGATCCGAAAAACTTCCTAGAGATATTAATTCTCTTATCATTTTTTTTTCACTAACAAATGTACCTTTACCTTGTTTTCTATAAAGTATTCCTTCCTGTACTAACTCTTTTATTGCTCTTCTAACAGTTACCCGACTCACACTGTATTGTTTACACAAATCCATTTCTGTAGGTAATTGTTCTCCAATATGATATTTATTATTTCTAATATCTTCTTTTATAACTTGTTTTAATTGATTATATAAAGGTATTTGACTTGAATCATTTAAATCCATTTCCATACAACCCTTCTTGATCATAGTGATTATAAATCATAAACAATTGATGTTAGATAGTCAATATTATTATTATTTTAATACTTTTGTACAAGATATTTCTAAGTTTTTAAATTAAAAATATCTTGTACGACAAAAATGGATTTTTATCAAATTCCTTAGATAATATTTAATTATCAATTAAATTTATATACGAAGCCAAATTTTTTAAAGTTTTATCCATGGCAATGTTTGGATGTAGGTAATACCTCGATGATGTTAACTCTAGGGTTAAATAGCCATTATACTCATTGTTCTGTAGTTCTTTTATATAATCATTTAATGGAAGAGAACCTTCTCCCCATGCTAAGTGTCCATCAGGACCATCAACAAAATGAATATGCACTAAATCATCCTTAAGTAATTTAAAATAGTCGTCTAGGCTTTCTCCCATTAGTGCCATGGGATTTGTATCTATCATTGCCTTTAAATATGGAGAATTAACTTCTGAAACCATTTTTTTAAGGGTATAAGAATCATTAATTAAATTTGATTCAGTAGGTTTTAGAGGCTCCAAAACGATTTTTAACCCAAATCCTTTGGCACAATTTGCAAGTCTTTCCAAGGCATTTACAGACCTTTTCCAAGACTCCGTTTTACTTTCATTAAAATAACCCCACCCTGGTGTAATAAGAACATAGGGTACTTCTAATTCATTTGCAATCATTATAGACTTTTCAAAATATCGCATACTTCTTTCACGCATATAATCGTCTTTTGATGCAATATTTATAGGATACGAACATTGTTCCGGGGTCAGACATACAATGTTTAAATTTCTTTTTTTAATTTCTTTTTTTAATTTATAAACATCTTGAAGAGAAGAATCATCTATATAAAAGTGTGGAGCACCTCCCCAGATTTCTATATTTTTAACACCAAAGTGCACCATTGAATCTAAAAAGTACGAAAATGGAAAACGAACATAATGGTAATTCATTCCTGCTATCTTTAATCCAGACTTTTTATCCATTATTATCAGCCCTTTAAACTATTTACATTGTTATTAATTTTATATTCTTTAGTTTTAAATGGAGTTACTCAATATAAGTATCTTCTAAGGTTATTCCAGATTGAAACGACATAAACCCATCAAGATTTTTAAAACCTTGAATACCCTCTTGCATTCCGTAGGATTCCTTTCTCCAATTTATAAACACAAAAGGAGACTGATCTAAAGTTCTTTCATATAACTGACTATAAATATTTTCCCTTTCTTTTTCATCTATATTTTTACGTCCCTCTTTGAGTAATTTGTTAATTTCATCATCATCAAAATAAGCAGATGTGTTTAAGCTTGGTTCTCCACCGGCTATATAACTGCTAAACCAATCAGGATCTGTAATATCTGCAGATGTCCCAGTAACTACAAAATCGTAATCTCCAGAAGAAGTTCTATCGGAACGTGTAGCCCAATCCGGTAACTCTAATTCTATCTCTATACCTACTTCTTTTAATGCATCTTGAACGGCTACAGCTGTTTGCTCATGCATACTATAATCTGAAGAAGCTAATAAAGTAGCTTCAAATCCATTTGGATATCCGGCCTCCTTTAAAAGCTCTTTGGCTTTATCAACATCTTTATGATACTGATCTGTATATTTCTCCTCATAACCTATAGAGTTTTCCAAGATAGGTAACCCGTTTAATTGTTCACCTTCACCATTAAAAGCGGTATTAATCACTGCCTCTCTATCTATAGCATAAGCGATAGCTTGACGAACTTTGGCATCTTCAAACGGTTCAAAGTGTGTATTAAACATAATTCCCATAAAAGGACCTACCGTTTCATCCATTTTTAAATTTTGTTCATTTTCAATTTCCTCAAAACTTTTTGTTGGAATAGAACTTACCATATCTACATCTTCCGACTTTAATGCATTAATTCTTGTGTCATCATCCGTGTAAAAAGAAAATTCGATTCCATCTAATTTCGGTTTGTCTTCCTTATAATAGTCTTCGTTTTTTTCTACGACTAGATTTCTTCCCTGATTCCATTCTACAAATTTAAATGGGCCTGCACCCATCGGCTCTGTTGCAAGATCGTGTTCTTTTGACCATTCTTCAGATACAATTATGGATTCTGGAAGCGCCAAATAGTCTAGAAATGGGGCATAAGTTTCCTCTAATGTAAATGTTATAGTTTTGTCATCTTCAATTTTTATATCTTCAATAACCGACAATTCCTCTTTAAAATCAGCTTTACTATCATCCGATAGTATTCTTTCAAACGTAAACTTAACATCAGCTGCAGTAACGGGGTCTCCATTATGAAATGATGTATCTTTTAATTTAAAAGTATAGGATGTTTCATCGTCATTAGTATCATATGATTCGACTAATTCTGGTGTAACCTCCCCATTTTCGTGACTAAAAAGCCCCCTATAAATAGCTAATTTTACAGTTCTGCTAGAAGTTGAATCTATGGTTACCGGTTCTAGAGACCCTGGTTCATCATCCAATCCAAAAGAAAGTTCACTTTCATTTTGGTCACCTGAACTTTCTTCGTCACTTGTACAGGCCCCTAAAAGTACTGAAAAACATAATAAAAACAAAATTAATTTAATATTATTTTTAGACATTGATTTTCACCTATCCTTTTTGCATATTTCATTATAAAAGTTATTAATAAAACAGTTTACAATGACTTTTTTTCACCTCCTTTGAACTAATACATTATTTTAATTTAGGATCCAACACATCTCTTAAACTGTCTCCCATTAGGTTCACCGCTAACATTGTTAAACCCAAAAAAATAGAAGGCCATATAACATACATCGTATTTTGATATATATACCCCCGTGCTACACCTATCATTTGTCCCCAATCCGGTTCCGGCGGTATGACACCAAGCCCCAAAAAGCTCAACCCAGAAGCTAATAAAATAACAGCTGCGAAGGTTAAACTCATTTGAATAATCAAAGGAGACATAATATTAGGTAAAATTGACTTATTGATAATCCTGAAAAACGAAGCCCCTAAAGAGATTTCGCTTTCAACAAACTCCATTTCTTTAACCTGTACAGTAGCTGAATGAGAGACCCTTGCAAAATAGGGAATATACACAATACTGATTACTAAAATCATATTTTTTAACCCTGCTCCCCAAAAACCAACTACGATTAAAGCTAATAATATAGGGGGGAAACTCAGCACAATATCTAAAGATCTTAAAATAATAGTTTCTATACTACCCTTTATATATCCGGCTAATATTCCAAGAGTAACCCCTATTACCATTGATATAGTAGTAGATACAAAGGCAATTATTATCGTTGGTCGCAGACCAAAAAGTAATCTACTAAAAATATCTCTCCCGTACTCATCTGTTCCAAATAAATGACTTAAGGAACTAGATTGGAGCGTATTAGACGCGTCTTGTTTTAATGGATCATACGGAGCTAAAAGAGGTCCAATAATAGCAATAATAAACATCGGAATTAGTATACAAATACTAAAAATAAACACTTTATTTTTAAAAAGCTTCTTTAACATAATTTATTTTACCTCCACTTAATAAGTTTACACTCACCGAGTTCTAGGATCCATTAGGCCATAAATAAATTCTACTAGTAGATTAATAATAATATAAAAAGAAGCAATTACGATTATACTACCTTGTATAACTGGAAAGTCCCTTCCTTCAATAGATTGAACTAATAAAGAGTTTATTCCTGGCCAATTATATAAATATTCTAATATTACAGAACCCCCTATTAGATTTCCCAATTCAAGTCCAATGACAGTAACAACTGATATAATAGCGTTGCGAAGAATATGTTTAAAAATTACTAACCTTTCATTTAAACCTTTAGCCCTTAAGGTTTGCACAAAATCTTTATTTAAAGTTTCAAGCATGGATGAGCGCATCATTCTTGCAACTGGTGCAGATAATGAAAAAGCTAATGTAATAGCTGGTAAAATGAGTCTAATAATATGATCCATTGGATTATCCCAAAATTCTGCATATCCACTAGCAGGAAGGATATCTAACCTAAAACTAAAAATAATAATAAAGAAAGCTCCAGTTATAAATACAGGAAAGGAAATGCCTATTGCTGCTACAGCTGAAACTCCTTTATCTATCATTCCACCACGATTCACCGCTGCTATTACCCCAAATACTATCCCTAAAGCTGAACCAATAATCATTGCTACTATAGCTAACTCTAATGTTTTGGGAAAAGTTTCTTTTAGCAAATTTATAACCTCTGTATTATTAGCAAAAGAAGTTCCAAAATCCAAGTGTAGAATATCATTAATATATGTTGCGTATTGATGCAAAGGCGGGGTGTCTAAACCTAATTCTTTATGTATTTGTTTTATTGCCTCAGGATTTGATGCCTTATCCGTTCCTAATACTAATAAAGCAGGATCTCCAGGCATAATTCTTACTAAGAAAAATGAAATAGTAATTACAATAAATATTTGGATAAAAACAGTTAAAATCTTTTTAAACCATAAACTTGCCACATTAAACCCACCTTTATTTTAGACCTATTAATATATTCATTAACACAATTTATTCATTTCTTTTTATCTTCGGATCAGGTATTGGTATAGATGATAACAACTTTTGCGTATACGTATTTTGTGGATTAATATATATATCCTCAGAATTCCCCATCTCAACTATCTTACCTGAGTACATTACACCTAGTTTGTCACTCATATGCTTTACCACAGATAAATCATGAGAAATAAATAGATAAGCAAATTGAAATTCCTTTTGTAAATCAATTAATAAATTTAATATTTGAGACTGTACCGATACATCCAATCCCGAAACAGCTTCATCACAAATAACTAACTTTGGATTCAAAGCAATCGCACGCGCGATTCCTATTCTTTGTCTTTGTCCACCTGAAAACTCATGTGGGTAACGGTTAATATACCTTTTGCTAAGACCCACCATTTCAAGCAATTCTTTCACTTTCGTTATTCGCTCCGTTTTTTTTAAAACATCATGGATTTGAAATGGAGAGGAAATTATCTCCCCTGCTGTCATTCTAGGATTTAAAGACTCATAAGGGTTTTGGAAAACCATTTGTATATCTTTCCTCTGCTCCCTAAGTAACTTTCCACTTAATTTCAAGAAATTATTATCATTGAAATAAACCTCACCACTATCAGATGGTATTAAACGCATAATTAAACGAGAAAGAGTGCTTTTTCCACAACCAGATTCTCCAACAAGACCAAAAGTTTCCCCAGGATTAATGGAAAGGCTCACCCCATCTACAGCTTTTACATAAGTTGTTTCCCTAGAAAATTTTTTGTTTTTTTTAATGGGAAAGTGTTTTTTTAAATCTTTTACTTCTAGTAATGGACTATTCAATTCCTATGCCTCCTTATTAGCATGCCAGCATCTAACTGAGCGTTTATCATCTATTTTCTCCTTATTAGGCTCCTTTTTGTAACAAACATCTGTTGCTAGCGGACATCTAGGGTGGAAACGACACCCTTCTGGCATTGAGTCAATCCCCGGTATAGAACCATCAATGCTATACAGTTTTTTATTTGTCTGTTCTAATCTTGGGACAGACTTTATGAGGCCTTTTGTATAAGGATGTCTAGAATCATAAAATATAGATAATGTATCCCCTTCTTCTATAATTTGTCCCGCATACATTACAACTACTTGATCGGCTATCTCAGCTACGACCCCTAAGTCATGTGTTATTAAAAGAATCCCCATTCCTAAGTCATCCCTTATTTCCCGTAATAAACTTAAAATTTCTGCTTGTACAGTAACATCTAAAGCAGTTGTGGGTTCATCGGCTATCAAAAGATCAGGATCACAAGATAGTGCCATAGCAATCATTATTCGTTGACACATTCCACCAGATAATTCATGAGGATAAGAATTATAGGCTGTTTCTGGATGGGGGATTTTTACCTGCTTTAATAATGACAGGGCTTTATTCTTTGCCTCTACTTTTGAAATCTTTTTATGTATACGAATTGTCTCTACAATTTGACTTCCACATGTAAAAACAGGGTCAAGTGATGACATAGGGTCTTGGAATATCATCGATATTGACTTTCCTCTTATGTTTAATACCTCTTTTTTATTCATTTGCAAAATATCCCTTTGGTTTAACAACACCTCTCCCGAAACCACCTTTCCATTAGGTGGTAAAAGTCTCATTATTGATAATGATGTAATAGATTTTCCACTCCCACTTTCACCAACAACACATGTAATTTGCCCTTGTTTTATCGATAAATTAAAATCTTTCACTGCTGAAAATTTTCCAGAATCAGTCTGAAATATTGTGGTTAAATTTTTCACTTCCAATAAATTGGGAGACAATTGAATTCCTCCTTTTATAATTAACTCGCACATTCCTGAAAACGATTTCATTTGAGATTAAATAATAAGCTCCTGCTTATGTTGTATTGTTAGGTATTATTATGTACTAAAATGTATTAGTCCTTATTTTGATTTATATTCTATAATGTGTCAAGTATAATACCTTCTGTTTTGTACAAACTTCCCTCATTTTATAAAATGGTCTCAATAGTCTGTGACCTCTAAAAAAGTGGGGTTTTAAAAAAACTTGCATCTCCCCCTCTTGGAAAACCTATTTTCTTTTTCTTACATCTAGGATTACAAAATGTAAATTATTTATAGTGTCTATGAAAAAGAATTAATATAGAAGTAAAAAAGAGTGAAGGTGTTAAAATTAGTAAGGGAACAATTTAACTCATCTATATGTATAAGTAAACGTAATATAATGCGTAAACGTATACTTATTTGTTTTAAATTACTTTTTTATCAATGTATAACTTTGCATTTATAAGGTGATATGGGGTTACAAAAAGGTGGAGTCTCCAAAACTACTACAACAAGAGTAACGATAAAAAGAAAGTTTGAGCTGTGGATATGGATTCACAAGGAAATTTAACCAATTTTATTGCAGAAGAACCCGCTAACAATTTTATAGATCGAATTAAATTTCTATTTTTTTAATAAATCTATATACAGGGAGGATTTTAAGGTGGGTTATACCCTATAACTTTTAGCTATTATCCTAAATGTCCTTCTATTGATAGAATTAATATAAATATTATATTTAACTATTTCATCAAGATAGCTCTATTTTAGATAATATACCTCCTATTGTAAGCGGTACCATTTATCTAAATAATTGTAGCTTTATACAGATTTTATCCATAATCTATAATCCAGTAAAAATAAAGTAATAGCTTTGTCTAATTGAAAGGAGGATAGAAAAATAACATTTAAAGCGAGGGAGTGAAAAACAATAAAAAAATTTCTTTTTTAAGTTTTTATGAATAATTATCTATATTAAATAGAAAGGAATGTGGGTTATGTTAGATTCAACCTTTAAAAAGGTAACTTCAGGATTTGGTTTAGTAGCTATTACTGTTGCTTTAATAGTGCCTATTAATGCTTCAGGTGACTCATTTACACCATACTATGGAAAAAGTTACTCACAACCAGATAAGGTGTTAGAACATTATCCCGAACCTGACATTGATTTCAAAACTCCTGCTTTTTCATCAGATAAAGAAAGATTTACTTCCCAAGGTGAGATGATGTCATTTCTACGGGAACTAAATGAAGAAAGTCATTTGGCCAACATGGAAGTAATTGGCCACACAACAGAAGGAAAAGAAATTCCGATGTTAATGTTCCGTAAGGGTGAAGAGAGCAAAGAAAAACATAATGTATGGATACAAGGACAAATCCATGGTAATGAACCTGCTGGTGGTGAAACTGCATTAGTTATGGCTGAAAAATTAGCAGGAGAATTCGGTGAAGACATCCTTGAAAAGATAAATGTCAACATTGTCCCAAGAGTCAATCCTGATGGTGCTCATTATTTTACAAGACAAACTGCTTTAAATTTAGATGCTAATCGAGATCATTTTAAGTTGGAAACCCCGGAACTAAATTCGATTCATAAAGCGTTACATGAGTTTCAACCTGATGTTGCAATCGCAGGTCACGAGTACGGAACAAGACACAACAGCCAACTGTTCAAAGATATTGGAGAAGAAGGAGCGCTATCACACCACGACATATTATTAAATCCTGGCTTAAATCCTTCAGTACCATCACAAGTCCGAGACATGTCAACCGACCTTTTCATCACGAATGCTGAAAGAGAACTAACAGATCAAGGATTTTCTAATGGAAAATACTATGGTACCCCAGGACGTAATGAAAATGGACAATTAATTATAGAACAACTTACCGATGCGGTAGATAGAGAACCTAGTAACTTTGCAATGACACCTGCTTTTTCATTCATAACTGAAACAAGAGGTGGACAAGAACTTGGTAGAGAAAACTTTAAAAGACGAGTAGCTTCGTCCGTCACAGCGCAAACGAGTATTTTAGAAACAACTGCAGAAAATTCAACAAAGATTAAGAATGTCATTAAAGAAGCAGAACAGACAACTGTGAAAAAGGGAAGACAGGCAAACGATGATAACAAAGTTGCAATAAAGTGGGAAAAGAAAAGTATACCAAACTACGATTTCTCAGTAACTGATATTGCAACAGGAAAACCACTTGACCTTAAAGTTGAATTTTTAAGCGCAGAGGAAGCAACTCCATCATTAGAAAGGGTACAACCGGTCAAATATGTTTTACCTCCTGAATATAAAGAAATAGCGGAAAAAGTTAAAATCAACGGTGTAAAAGTAACAAAAACTGAAAAACCCATTAAATTTGAGGGAGAAAGTTATACTGTAACTGACAAAGAAGTAGATCAGGAAAAATTTGAAGGTGTTTACCAATCACATGTCGAAACAGAAGTAGCCCCAAAAGAAATTGAATTACCTGCAGGAAGTTATGTTTTTTCCATGGCTCAACCAACAGGTAACAAACTTCCTTTAATGTTTGAACCAGAATCTGATGCAAGTTATGTTACATGGAACATGATTCAAAGTGAGGTAGGAAGTGAATTACCAATATATCGGGTTATGGAATCAAAAGCATTAAGTGCAGAAGATATAAAGTTGCTAGTAGAAGGTTTTGAAGCTGAAGAATCTATTGATAATCGTACCTCAAATTCTTTACAAGTTCATTTAAGTGCCGTCAATCAATATGAGAAGAATGAAAAAGATGAAAAGATTATAAAGCATATGAACAGCTTTAAAGTATTGCTTGACCATCAAAAAGAAAATGATTTAA
>Ga0079226_10001471_pt1 | contig 18057 bp, 13 predicted proteins | sample Poulit2014_FD_76345 | JGI IMG/M metagenome (GOLD analysis project Ga0079226, IMG submission 76345) | Agricultural soil microbial communities from Georgia to study Nitrogen management - Poultry litter 2014 | ecosystem: Environmental > Terrestrial > Soil > Agricultural land | place: USA: Georgia...
ACACCGATCGCATCAAGCTGCATCTGCCGACAGCGTGCCCAGTGGCCGGCTTGCTTAGGCGTGTAACCGAAATCTTCTACCGTACGCCCCGGCTCAAACCCGGATAGCCGCACTCAGCCTCGCCCATCAGTACACCACTGGCTTGTGAGTGCAGGCCATGGCTTGCTATGGCCGAAACCGGATCCAGCGGGGCCGTGCGCCCGAAATCCGGGCATCACAATCATCGATCGAGCCCTCACTGGTCAAAATCAACCAGCATGCGATTAATCTGCCGACGAAGTTGACCGAGAATTTATGTTATCAGATGATCGAGACCAGTTTATGCAACGTGTCGGCTAGGGCGTGTTCACAATCAGCACGACGGCGCGCCGGCGGCCATTTTTTTGCAAGACAAGGCGCAGTGAGCGTACGTTAGTCATTCTACCGTAGCGAACTGCAACGCAGGATTGCGGAAAAATGGCCCCGGCCCGAAGGGTTGCGCCCCCACTTCCATTAAAAGTGGCGCGCCATCCTGCGTTGCGTGGCTTGGTCGTAGGAGTGCTACGACCGGCGCCACGCGCCTTGTCTGGCACAATTTTGGGCAGCAACGCGAACGCCGCGGTGATTGTGAACACGCCCTAACGTCGCTACCTTGTCTAGCAAGGGTTATCCCTGATGGCGCCGGCAAATCTGCTCCGATAGCATGAATCCGGCACTCCAGCCTAGGAGATATACCCATGCAAAGAAAGCTGATGTTCTTCCTTGTCCTGGCCATGGTCGCCCTGATCAGTGGCTGTGCCACCGGGCTTCATTCAGAGTATTTGCGGACTGCTGATTTCACCGCATACAAAACCTTTTATTGGTTACCGCCAATAACGCCAGTCATGATCCGCAACCCCATCATCGACAGCGATATCGTGACCGCGCGTGTTCGCATGGCGACGGTGAAAGCGCTTTCCGACCGCGGATACCAACAAACTCAAGATCGCAGAAATGCCGATTTCATCGTCAGTTACGGCGTATCCACGGAGCAGGAGGTGCGCGGCACGACTTTCGGCGACGGATTCGGCTTTGCCACCTATCCGTTTTACCCCAGTATTTATTATCCTGGTTTCTACTACCCGTTTTACCCATCCAGCTACACCACCCTCGAGGTTTATGAGCAGGCCCACCTGATTCTCAACATCATGGATGGGCAGACCCATCAACTTGTCTGGCGCGGCTGGAACACCATGCGTCTGACCGCGGACAATTTCTCACGCAACTCGATTTTTGAGGCGGTGCAAAACATACTGACGCGCTTCCCGCCGCCCGAATCTGCTACGGAGTAGGGCAGGGCCATGGCGGCTGACTGCCTGCAAGACGATTGGCCTCAAGCACGTTATTAAGCGCGTTGCAAAGGCAGGCTTTTGCTGCCTGTTCCTAACACAAGGACCGGCACCGCATATCCACTCGTCCTCCTGGTGGAAATCGACAGCATCGATCCATGCCGTCAACTGGAGCCGATGCTCATGGCTGCCCCCACCCGATCGTGTTACGACCACGCATCATGACGCGTGCCGTCATAGCGGCACGTCTCAGCGGGTGACCGGCGGCGATAATGCCAATGGCGAAGCGAGCGACAATATTGTCATGGTGTTGGGCAGCGCGGTCACCAATCATGCCTCTGGTGGCCGCAATACGAATGGAGAGTCCTACACAAACACCGTGAATATCCGAGGCTGGACTGTAAACCAAAAATGTTCTGGATGGCTCGAGCTCCACAGGCAACGTACACGACAACGAGGACAACGTATCGGCAGACAAGGTCGGCGGTACCGTATTTGAGGGCCAGTACCGATGCGCGGGCAGAAAACAATTGGATTGAAGTAACCGGCGGTGGCATTTTGCCCGCTGTGCCGATAACACCGTGACGCAGGCAATAATGTCAAAACTCGTATTCGATTTTCAGCCCGAGGAATAATGCATTGTCCTTGCTTTCGGCAAATGCGCCACCCGGCCGGAAATATCCGACCACACCTTCGAGTTCGATGCTTTTGCTCACTTCAGCGCCGAGTACCAGGTCGATGGCGTAGCCCAAGTCGGGATCGGTGCCATTCGGAGCCGCGTCGAGGTTGGTATCGCGCAGGTTCTCGCTTGCGTGATCCTGGCGATAGCGGTGCCACAGCAGTTGCGCCGAAATGTGGTCGTGCGGCTGCAGCCCGACGCCGGCGGTCCACACCCGGAGGTTGCTCAAGCCGGGATCGAGCACCAGTCCGAGGTAATCAAAATTGACCAGTCCGCCCAAATCCTGTTCGTTGTCCTGCAGGCCGGTCTGGCGGAAGGCACGATCGACTCCACCGGGATTGGCGTCACCGCTGCCGAAAGCATAGCCTGCAATCAACGACGGCGACAGCGGCGCGTCGAAGTGATATATCGCACCCGCGTCGAGGCCCCAGCCACGGATTTCGCTGTCGCCATCATCGCCACGCACATGGGCCAGTTCCAGCCAGTAATCGGTGGAGCCCCAAAGTTCACCAAAAGACTGGATGCCAACGAACAGTGGTCGGGCGCCATTGTCGTCGCGCTCGTGGCGCTTGATCAGGTATGCACCCAGGGTGCGTTGGTCGAGTTGATAGCGGCTACGGGCAATGTAGTAGTCGGCCTCATCTTCCTGCCTGTTGCTGAGCAGATCCTTTTCCTGCTGGCGAGTGGCCGATAATAAAAAAGACCAGGCGTTGTAGTCATAGATCATGGTCACGCCGTCGAGCTGCTCGTCATACAGCCACTGTCGCTCGTCGGCAAACAGCCGGCGGCCAACATAGAGCGAGATTTCACCGCCGCCGGGCACTTCAATCTCCTGGCTGGACACATAGAGCTCGGCCAGTTTCAGCCGAGCCGATTCGTTTTCCGCTTCGCCGCCGACGCCATATTCCCGGGTCAGCTCCAGCCTGGCGAATCCCTGAAACAGCGGCGTTGGGCGATAGCCTATTTCCAGGTCGAGTTCGGGTTCCAGCACAGCTTCGTTCTCGTTTTCTCTGGAGTCGAGGTCGAAATTGCGCTCGGCCTCGTATTGCAGTTCAATTTCGCCGTTTATGTGCCAGGGCGAAGCGGGGGAATCGGTCGTCTCGGTGGCGCCGCTGGCCGCCATTGCGCCCGAAACATTCAATGTCGTGGTCGCGAGCAGCGTCACAATCGCGGCCCGGCGCAACGCGACAGCTCGCGGCAGAGTGGCCGACCACGCGCTGTTACGGGCGGGCTGCTGCCTGGTCATGTTCCTCTGCGCTCGCGGCATAAGACATTGTGCAGTAGTCAATAAGTTGTGACGTGATGTGGCTGCGCCCCGGAATGATCTGGCTCAAATGGATGTGCCGTGCCAGGGCGATGAGTCGCAGGCAGTGCACGCGCGCCGGATCCATGCCTGTCCGCACGGCGTCATAGCCTTGCATGAAAGCCGTGCCATAAGCAGCAAGCGCGGCCGGGCTGCCGTGACGGCGAAGGCCGAGCTCATCCAGGTGCGCAAGGAAATTGGCGACATCGATGGCCGGATCGCCTTCGGCGTAGCAGTCGAAATCCAGCAGCCAGGTCGTATCACCGTCGATCAGCACCTGGTCATGATAAAAGTCACGATGAATTCCGGTCACGGCTGCAGGCGCGAGCGACCGCGCGCTCTGTGCTGCGCCCTCCGCGATGGCGGCGAGTTCCGCCGTGCGCTGAGGCAGACACCTGCCGGCGTGCTCGAGCGCCCGTTCGAGAACCTGCATCTCGTCGTCCAGCGACCATTGCCGCCTGGCCGCAACGGCCGTCGCGTGCAAATGGGCCAGCGCCGCGCCCGCCTGTGCGGCAGGTCGTTGATTCGCACCGGGAAACAAAAATGCATCGAGCGAACGTCCCGGCACTGCTTCCTGCAGCCATAAAGCTGGTGTTGCGACACAACCGCGCGGTGCAGGCACGCCAACGCGAGCCGGGGCGCGCCCGTCCAGGCCATGTGCGCGCAGTGCTGCGTGCAACCTGGGCGTGCGGAGATCCGGGCCCTTGGCTCGCATTTTGCCAAGCAGTATCAGGGCACCGCCATTACCGGCACCTTCGATGCGATAGCGAATCAGCGCGCGTCGCCCCGGTTTGTGGCGCACGAGTTCGGGCTCGGTGCGCTGTAGAGTTTGTGACAGCGCCTTGGCCAGCGCTGGCGCCATGGTGGTGGCGTCGAGCGCGGCGGACAGTGCCGGCATGGCCGGGTCGACCGGGGCTGAGCCGGGGCCGGGTTGTCTGCAAGCAAGCACCTCTGCGGCTCGGGTGATCACCTGGCAGGCTCGCTGTTGCCAGTTGGGACGACGCTGGCGGAAACCTTCGCTGATCAGTGCCAGCAGCGCGCGCGCATGCTGGACGGTGCTCGCCTCGGCCCGCGCCGGGCCGCCAGCATCAGTGTAGCCGGCAAGAAAGGCACTGCCGAAGTGGTCTGTCGTGATCCTGCCATCGATCTTGTGCGCATCGAGTCGGGCGAGGAAGCTGCCGACATCCCGCGCTGGGTCGCCCGTCGCCGCACGATCCCAGTCGATGATGGTGGCACAGCCGTCATGAATCAGTATTTGATCAGCGCTGAAGTCACCATGAATCAGCGTCTCGGTGAATGCGGTTTGCGCCAGCCTCTCGGCAAGCTGTTGGATGACCGGTGCCGCCATTCGTGCCAGATGGGGTGCGAGTGGCACCAGATCAGACGCGATGGCAGCGAGCTCGGCGGCCTCATCGCTGCGATCCAGTGTCGTCTGTGGGCGCAGCGACGCTTGATGCACGTGCGCCAGCGCCTGCCCGGCTGCCCGCCAGTCGGCAAGTGCCGCAATCTCGCCTGCTCCGGCATCAAGTGTCGTGCCTTCAAGCCAGCGCCAGGCAATACAGCGTCGCCGCTCGGACACGCCCAGAATTGGTGCGCCATTCAGTTGTGCTGCGATGCGGGCGCCTTCCAGCGCGGCCGGGAAATCGACTTTCGTATAGGCTTTCACCTGCGCCCGTTGGGCCGGATCGCCGGCGCTGATCACCAGGCGGCGGCGGGCCTTGTAGCGCAACAGCCGCAAGTTGGTCGCTGCCGATTCGTTGCCGGTCAAGCTATGCAGAAACGCCTTGCCTCGTTGTGGATCTGCGATGCGCTGTGCGCCCTTGAGCTTGCGATCGAGGGCCAGTGGCACGATCGCAAGGCAGTATTTGTCATGGAAAATCACCGGATTCGGCGCAGCGTGCCATTTGCGGCGTGCGCGAACCTCGGCATACCGAGCTGGCGGATATGCCATGACCGCGACCGCTGCCAGTCCGTCGCTCGCAGCCGGTGCAAGCGAGGCGACGCAGTTGGTGCCGGGCTTGTAGCGCAAATGCAGCGACCGCATTGGTGGCAGCGTCTGCATTGCGCCCAGCGCCTGCGGATCGAGCGCCAGGCGCAGCCCCGGCAGCTCTGAGTCGCGCGCCACAATGGCCTCGTCAGCCGGCGGCAGCATGCTTTGTCTCTCCTTCGCTGCACCACATGGCGGCATAGCCGCCGCGCTGTGCGAGCAATGCCATGTGATTGCCATCGCCGGCCACGCGCCCGCCGCTGATATGGACGATGCGCCCCGCCTGTGCCGCCAGGGCAAGGTCATGCGTAATCAGCAGCGTCGTGCGGTTTTTTGCCAGGCGCCAGATGGCCTCGATGACAGCCTGCTCATTGGCGCGATCGAGTCCAACTGTGGGCTCGTCGAGAACCAGTATCGGCGCGTGGCGCAGCGCTGCGCGGGCGATGGCGATGCGCTGGCGCTGGCCGGCCGACAACGTCGCGCCACGCTCGGCGATTGCGGTGTCATAGCCATTGGGCTGCATGGCAATGAAATCATGCGCATTGGCCAGCTTTGCGGCCTGCTCGATTTCTTCGCGCGTGACCTCGCGGCCCGCACCGAGGGCGATGTTTTCGGCCAGCGTGCCACTGAACAAAAGCGTCTCCTGAAGCACCAGCGCGATGTTGGCGCGCAGGCTGGCCAGCGTCAGCGTACGCAAATCGTGGCCATCGATCTGAACCGAGCCTTTTGTCGGGTCGTAGAGCCGCAGCAACAGGCTGATGAGGGTGGACTTGCCCGCGCCGGATGCGCCGGTGATGGCTATGGTTTTGCCGGGGGCCACATGCAGCGACAGGTCTTTCAATATGCTCGTGTCGGCGCGGTAGTTGAACTGCACATGATCGAAGGTTACTGCGCCAGCCAGTCCGTGCGCCGCAACCGCTTCCCTGGTGTCGCGCACTTCGGGGACTTCATCCAGGACAGACACCACCCGCTCGCCGGCCGCGGCCGCCTTGGCCAGGCGCGCCGTGTACTTTGCATACTGGCGCACCGGGCGGAACGTGTTTTTCAGATAAGTCACGAACACCAGCAGATCGCCCGGCGACAGGCGCCCGTCCAGAACCTGCCGAGTGCCAAACCACAGCACGATCGCCAGCCCAAGGCCGGTCAGCAAGTCAACCGAACGTTCCAGCAACGCCGCCAGGCGCGTGCCCTGCACGCTCATGCGCAGATCCTGGCCACTTATGGCGTTGAATTCCTCGCTGGCCTGTTCCTCCAGGCCCAGCGCCTGGATGGTGCGGATGCCGGCCATGGTTTCGGCGCCAGTCGAGGCCATTTCACCTTCGCGACGGCGTTGGGTACGGCTGACACTGTGGATGCGCCGGGTCAGGCGCACGGACAGGAGCCAGAGCAGCGGCAGCGGCGACAGTGCCAGCAGTGCCAGTTGCCAGTCGAGCACCAGCATCACCACGACCATGCCGACAAGAATGAAGGCGTTGGCAATCAGCGGCAGCGCTGCGGTGACGGCGGTTTCCTTGAGCATGCCGACGTCGCGCACCAGGCGCATGGCCAGGTCGCCGGTGCGTGCGCGTGTATGGAAGCGCAGCGACAGTGTCTGCAAGTGACGAAACAGATCGTTGCGCACCGCAGTCACGATGCGATTGCCGGCGAGTGCGAAGCCGACCTTGGACAAATACTCGAACAGCGCCTTCAGGCCGATGATGGCAATCAGCCCCCCGGCGCAAAGCGCGAGCAGGGTCAAGGGAGCCAATGCCGCGGCCGCCGGTTCCTGGCCGACAACCGATGGCACGACGCGATCGAAAATGAACTTCAGCGGCCACGGCTCCAGCAGCTTCGTTCCGGTCGCCGCCAGCAGAGCGGTGACCGAGCCGGCGAGCAGCATGCGCTGGCCGCGCATGTAGGGAACGAGACGCGCAAGCACGCGGCGCAGGCTTGGCAGCGCTTCAACCAGGCCTTCGGGACGTTTGCTCATGGCACATGCACTGGCGTCAGGCCGGCAATCTCCAACACCTGACCGGCGACATCGTGCCAATTGTGCTGGCGCACAACCTGTCTCCGCGCGGTGGCGCCAAGCCGTGCTCGCAGATCTGCATCGGCATTGAGCCGGGCGAGCGCACGGGCCATGTCTGCCGGATCATCCGGTGCGCACAACAGGCCGGTGCGACCGTGCGCCACGATCTCCGCCAGATGGCCGACGCGGCTGGCCACCACGGGCCGGGCCGCGGCCATGTACTCGTAGAGCTTCAGTGGCGAGAAATAAAACGGCTGCGCAGTCGCGCTGTAGGGCACCACCGCCGCATGCATGCGTGCCAGCTGCCCCGGCACTTCTGCAGGCATCACGGCACCGGTGAATTCAGCCGCCGCAGTCAGGTCATGGGCCGCAAGCCGTGCTTCAAGAGAGCTTCGTTCGGGGCCGTCGCCGACGAGCAAAAGTCGCGCTGTTGCATTGTGTCTGGCACGCAGCCGGGCAAACGCATCAATCAGCGTGGGTACGTCGTGCCAGGGCTTGAGCGTGCCGAGGAAGCCGACCGTGAACGGCTCGGCTGGTTGCTCATGCGGCGGAAATCGATCCGGGTTGACCGCATTGGCAATGACGTGAACCCTGCGCGCGCCGTGATCACGCGCATAATTCGCAACCTCGGACGTGACTGCCGACACGGCTCTGGCGGCAACCATTGCCCGCCGCGTGCTGGCCTGCGCCTCAGCGGGCAGCGCCAGTGTCCGATGGCGCGCCTGCTCGGCAAGCAGTGGGGCATTGACTTCCAGCACGCTTGGCACGTCATGGGCCAGGGCCCATTCCATGGCACCATGCGCAAACAGCGCATGGCGTTCATACACAAGATCCAGCGGCGCCAGCGAATCGAGCAGGCGCGCCACGCTCGTGTTGGTTGCCAGCAATCGTCGTTCCCGTGTGGCGGCTGCGCCCTTGGGTGCCGCCGGCAGGGCGATGCACTGCACTGCCGCGAGATCCGCCGGAACTGGATCAGCCAGGCGCGGCGACAGGAAAACCAGTTCAGTGCAGCGGGCCAACAGGGCACGCAGCATTTCCTGAATGTGGACGGAAGCACCTTTGGCACCGAACGCCGGAATGCCCGGATCCGCGCAGACATAAGCAATGCGCATCATCCGACCTCAACCTGATCAACTGGTGGCGTCGCCATGGCGGCGGCAAAAATACTGCGCAGGCGCGCCGCATTGCGGCTGATGTCGAACTCGCGCTCAATCAGCGCGCGACCGGCTCGTGACAAGGCTTGTCCGAGCGCCGGTTCGTCGAGCAGCCGCGCCATGGCGCCCACCAATGCACGTGGGTCGCGGGTCGGCACGCACAGCCCCGTCTCGCCATCGCGCACGAGTTCAGGGATGCCGGTCACGTCGGTGGCGATACAGGGTGTGCCGAGCGCCATCGCTTCCAGCAGCACGGTTGGCAGGCCATCGCGATTTCCGTCGTGGCCGGGCACGCAGGGGCAGACCAGCATCGCTGCCGCCCGCAGCGCCTTGATGATCTCGCCTTGCGGCAGCGGCCCCTGCAGGTGAATGAGGTCATCGAGCCCGGCTGCGCTGATTTGCGCAGCCAGCCGCTCCTGCTCGACGCCAGCGCCGACGATGCGGCAAGTGACCTCACGGCCGCTGTTGCGCATGAGTCGTATTGCCTCGATCAGGATATTGAAGCCTTTTTTCTCGACCAGTCGGCCGACGGCCAGGATCTCGCCATCCACGCTTGCGGGTCGCGCCCAGACAAAGCGTTCCAGATCAAGCCCATTGTAAATGCGCACCAGCGCGTTGGCATCCGTGCCAAAGCGCTCGCGCAGGTAGGTGAGGTTGTAGTTCGATATGGTCACGGCGGCGCTGGCATCGCGCAGCTTGGCCGCCAGGCCAACCGGTTCTGCATAGTCGTAGAAAATATCCTTGGCGTGAGCGGTAAAGCTGTAGCTGATGCCGGCCAGGCTTGCCGCCAGCCGCGCCACGGTTGTTGCCGCGGTGGCGAAATGGGCATGCAGGTGGTCAATGCCGCGTTCGTGGCATGCCAGTGCCACGCAAATGGCCTGCGCGACATCCCGACCCTTGGCGTCGTCAATTCGGGCCAGGGCGGCCCAGCCGCCGGGCAGCGTGTCGCGCGCCTTGCAGATGAGCGACCACAACATCTCGGGCCTGCTGAAGCGATAAGGCACCCGCGTTACCGGCGCCCGAACCTGGCCGAGAATGTCCTGGAAATGCGCTTCCTGGACCGACCTCAAGGCAAAGATTTCCACATCGAGCCCGGCCGCTTCGTGGGCGAGAATCTCGGTGACGACGAAGGTCTCCGAATAGCGCGGATAGCGCTTGAGGACGTATCCAACCCGGCAGTTTGCCTGTGTCATGGCAACTCCTAACTTGCGGCGGGTAAGGTGCGTGACTCGGCAAGCATCTCGGCGGCGCGTTGGCGTACGCGCTCGAGCCCTGCCATGTCGAGCTGCGCCGGGCCAGGGGCAGGTGCGTCGGCAGTGAGCCAGGCACTGAGTGTCGCCGGCCGCAGGTTATCCGGATGCAGCATCGAGACCAGACCGCGCTCCACCAGCTGCTCCGCGCGCAGCAATTGTTCGGCCCGCGGCGTGACGCGCGGTGAAATCAGCGCCGGTCTGCCCAGTGATAACACTTCGCAAATCGTGTTGTAGCCGCCCATGGCGACGATTCGCTCGGCACCCGCCATGAGTGCGATCGGCTCGCGGGCGAAGTCGACCAGCAGCAGGTCGCTGCGTGCCTGCGCGCGCTGGCGCAATTCATCGCGCAGCGCGCGCGGCATCTGGCTGCCGGTGATGACGATGCCGCGCTGGCCTGGCGGCATCGGTGTCGCGACGAAGGCTCGGCACAGAGCCACGCCGTCGCGGCCGCCGCCGGCCATGCACAGGACGTACGGGCGTGTATCGCGGCCGATCAGCGTATCGCGCTCGCGCCGCGCCAGCGCCGATTCCAGTCGCGACCGCTGGTTCAGATAACCCATGTAGCGGCCCTTGGCACCCATGGGTTCGCTCAGGCCGCAGTCCGCCAGCAGGTCATAAAAATTCGGGTCGCCGTAAATCCACACGTCGTCGTAGTATCGCCGCACGGCCTCGAAGTTGCGCCGCTCACGCCATTGCTTGCGCACCACGGCTGGCCGGTCGATGACATCACGCAGACCCAGGACCAGCCGCGTGCGCTGGCGCCGGTGCAGTGTCTCCAGCAGCGGATTGAGCTCATTGAGCGCGCCGCGCGGGACGTTGTCGACGATCATCAAATCAGGGTCGAAGACGGTTACGGCGGCGGCAATTGTGGCGGCCCGCATGGCAACGAGCGAGTCCAGGTCGCCGCCCAGATGGCGCGGGCTGTAATTGCCGGCGCCATCCTTTTCGTAGGCCGGCAGCGTGAGGCAGTCAACTCCTTCCGGGAAGGCGAATGCGCCTGCCTCGCGCATGCCTGCAACCATTAAGATCCGCGGCGCTGGCATGCCTTGGCGCAATGCGCCAGCGAGCAGCAGATTGCGCCGCAAGTGGCCATAGCCGAGCGTATCGTGCGAATAAAGCACGATCCGAGGTGCGCTGTGCGATTGTTCCCTTGTATTGGACATAATGCCTCCGGACAGTTCGGATTCGCCGAACGCGTAAGGCGCACAACCTCCATTCCCCGCTCGGCGGGCTGGCGCATACCACTGATATCACTGTGCTATAGAATAAGTGGCGTGAGGCTGTGTTGCAGTTAGAAAACCATTAGAAATGCGTCAAGTAAGATTAGGGCGACGACCCAGGCCGGTGGCATAATGCGCATTCGCACAAAGATCTTCTCGAGCCACATGGCACTTGCCGTGACGGTGGCACTGTTCTCCATCGTCATCATTGCCACCCTGCGCGTTGCCGATCAGCATCGCCGTCATCTGGCCGACTCCTATGCGCAAGTCCACAACATCTACCTGATTGCCAGCGAAGCCCATCATCTGGTCGAGCAGATTGCCGAACTCATCAGCATCGGGCCGCAGGATGCAGACATAAGGAACTCTCGCCAGATCCTGCTGGAGCGCCTGGCGGCCCAGCGCCGCTTGATCGCCGAGGAAGTCGAAACGCTCACCAGCGCTGCGCAGCGAACGGCTGAATTGCGGGAGATCGATCGGATCGACCGCATTGAAAGCGTGATACACCAGCTTTTCACTGCCTACCAAAGGCTGAGTGAAGAGGTGGCAGCCGGACGGCATGTGGTTGCTTCCGCAATTTACGACAGCGAAGTCGAGAATGATTTGGACGAAGCGCTCGACGGGTTGCTGAGTGCGACAATCAGGCGCGAAAGCAATGAAATGCAGGCAAGTTTCGCCGCTTCGAAGCGGCTGCTGCAGTGGTCGCTGTGGCTTGCGTTCGGCATGGTGGTGATCGTCGTGGCGCTTGGCATCGGCAACATGCTGTTGTTGAATCGCACCGTGCTGCGTCCAGTGACCGCGCTGGCCCGTGCTGCCGAGGCGGTCAGGCGGGGCGAGCTGTCTCACCACGTCGCCGTTGCCGGCACCGACGAGCTTGGCAACCTGGCGCAGCGCTTCAATCGCATGACCGAGCAGATCAAGGCCCAGCGCGATGCGCTGCGCCGCACCAACGAAAACCTTGAGCAGCAGGTGGCCGAGCGCACACGCGAAGTGGTGGCCCGTTCCAGGGAGCTTGGAACGGCCAACGCACGCCTGCGGGAGGTGGATGCGAGCCGGGCGCAATTCTTTGCCGACATCAGCCACGAACTGCGCTCCCCATTGACCGTTCTGCGTGGTCAGGCCGAGGTTGCCCTGCGTCGCTCTGGCACCGATCCCGTCCGGCTGCGCAGGGTTCTTGAAACAGTTGTGCGCGAGGCCAGCCAGATGGGGCGGCTGGTTCAGGACATGCTGTTCCTGGCCCGCTCCGAGGCTGGCACGATTACGGTCGACAAGTGTCCCACGGTGTTGCAGGAGGTGATCGCCGACACCTTGATCGACAGTCCTCCGATGACGCACGACAAGGGAATCGTTCTGGCGCCGCACCAGCCATTCGAACCCGTGATCGTCAGTGGCGATGGCGATCGGTTGCGTCAGCTCATGCTTATCCTGCTCGACAACGCGATCAGCTTCGCACCTGCAGAATCCCGTGTTGCCATCGATTTGACGACCACGGAAACACGCGCGTCAATCAAGGTGCGCGACTCTGGCCCCGGTTTCTCCCGCGCTGCGGCCGAGCATGCTTTCACCCGCTTTTCCCAGGGCAGTGCCAGCAGGCGGCGAACCGGAGGGCACGGCATTGGGCTGGGCCTTGCGATCGCCAAATGGATCGTCGACCAGCATGCTGGTCGTATTTACATTGGCGACACGGCCGGCGCCGGCGCGACGGTTGTTGTCGAACTGCCATTGGCAGCGGAGGTCGCATGACGGCAACACGTGTGCTCATCGTCGAGGACGATCCTGAGATTGCCGAATTTCTTGGCACCGGCCTTGCGGCTGAAGGCTATGAGGTTACTGTGCGCGATGACGCGCGGGATTTGCCCGCCCAAGTGCACAATGGCGGGTTCGCATTGCTCATCCTGGATCGGATGCTGCCCGACGCGGAGGGGGCGGACCTGTGTCAGCGGCTGCGTGCCGAAGGCCACAACATCATGGTGCTGATGCTGACGGCCAAGGACACGCTGGACGACACGGTCGAGGGCCTGCGCGCAGGGGCGGACGACTATATGACCAAGCCGTTCGCCTTCGAAGAGCTGCTGGCAAGAATCGAGGTGTTGCTGCGTCGATCGGGAGCCGGCCAGGCAGCGCCCGAAGAAGTCGTGGTCGGCGATATCCGCATCGATCTGTTGTTGAAAAAAGCGCATTATGCCGGCCAGGATCTTGAGCTGACCGCAACGGAGTTCGCGCTGTTGCGCCATCTTGCCGAGCATGCCGGCCGGGTGCTCAGTCGCATGGATATTCTCAGTGCAGTCTGGGACTATGATTTCGACCCGCACACCAATATCGTCGAGGTCTACATCGCCTATCTGCGCAAGAAGCTCGAGCGCGCCGGCGGCGCCGGCCTTATTCGCACATCACGCGGCTTTGGCTATCTGCTTGTCGACGACAACTGACCGTGGCGGCAGCAGCCAGGAGCTCGCGCCGCAAAGGCCGGGCAGAATGCGATACCGCGCTGCCCGGCCATGGCTTGCAGGCTGTCATTGTATTTTGTTGTACGCTGCAATGACGCTTTCGGGTGGCATCTGCCATGTTTCCTGATTATGCATGAGATTCAGCCACCTAACTCTGAGCTCTGTCATTTCGACTGGAGGGAGCTTGCGACCGGAATGGAGAAATCTTTTTTCATCACTCGTTCATATCGAGATTTCTCCACTTCATGCTTCGCACTACGGTCGAAATGACAACCCTATTTTGGCGTAGCTGAGACTGATGCATAATCAAGCCATGTTTTGACAGACTGGAAATCGACGTCACCGTAGCTGTCGACCAGGAAGTCGATCAGCGCACGCACGGATGGCAGCAGGCCACGCCGTTCGGGAAACACCGCTTGCCATTCGCCACTGCGCGGCGCCCAGCCCGGCAGCACCTCGACGAGACGCCCGGCTGCCAGGTCATCGCCGCCGACCAGCAACGGCAGTTGCACGACGCCAAGGCCCTGCAGCGCCGCGCGGCGCAGCGTCACCATGTCGTCGGTTACCAGCCGCGGGGCGTGTTCGATCTGGGTGACGACGCCGTCCGGCCCGTCGAGGCGCCAGCTGTAGTCGTTATTGGTTCGGTCCCAGTCCAGGGTGGGCAGTGCGGGCAGATCGCTGGGGGTTTGGGGTTGCGGATGCCGCTCGAACAGCGCCGGCGCCGCCATGAGCCGCTGCGGGCTCCTGGTCAGCAGGCGCGCATGCAGCTCGCTGTCCTCGATGGGCGGGAAGCGCACCCGCAGCGCCAGATCAAAACCCTCGCGCACGAGATCCACCCGCCGGTTGGTGGCCTCCAGGTGGATGCGCACGCGCGGACACTGCGCCATGAATTGCGCCAGCCTGGCGGCGACGCCGAAGTAGAGCAGGGCGGGCGGGCAGCTCAGCCGGATCAGGCCGCGCGGCTCCGCCAGGGTTTGTTCGATGGCCTCCTGGGCCGCCTCGGCTTCTGCCAGCATGGCCGTGCAATGGGCATGATAGCGTTGGCCGATCTGGGTCACCGAAATGCTGCGCGTGGTGCGCCGCAGCAGTTGCACGCCAAGGCTTTTTTCCAGCGCGGCGACGCGCCGGCTCAGTTTCGACTTGGGGATGCCCGTCGCGCGACCGGCGGGAGCGAAGCCGCCATGATCGACCACGTGGACGAAATAGGCGAGGTCATTGAGGTCTTGCATGCTGCTGTTCCATTGGCGGGACGATCTGTTGGCTTTGTCGCCACTAATCTTATGATCGATCCATGGCTATCATCAATCGACTTTCTTTGTCATGCACAACAGCAAGAGAGGTAATCATGCAATCAAGCGGAAAATTGTGGTCTGGGCTTTTGTTGTTCAGCCTGCTCGGCCTGCTTGCGGGCCCTGTAATCGCGGACAATATGCGCTATGCGCTCGATCCGACGCACACCCAGGTCAGCGTGCATTGGGATCATCTTGGTTTCTCCAACCCAGGCGCTTATTTCGTCATCAGCGAGGGCACGCTGATCTGGAATAATGAGGATCCCAGCGAATCCTCGATCAAGGTGGAAATCCCCGTGCACAGGCTGACCACTCAAGTGCCGGCGCTGGACAAGTTGCTCAAGTCGGACTTTTTCGAAGCGGATGAGTATCCGACGATCACGTTCGCAAGCACGCGTGTGGAACGCATCGGCCAGTCGGACGATTATCGGATCGCAGGTGATCTCACCGTGCACGGCATCACCAGGCCGGTCATGCTGCACGCGACGCTCAACAGGATCGGCGAGCATCCGCTGCTGCAAGCGCCGGCCATCGGCTTCGATGCCAAGGCGACGATCAAGCGCTCCGAGTTTGGCATGGAGGAATATGTGCCCATGGTCAGCGACCTGGTGCAGATCCGCATCACCGGCGAGGGCCTGGCACCCGAGGCGTTGGCCAAAGAGCTGGCAGGGCAGGAGGCCATGCTGGAAGAAATGGATTGACGCCACTATTGATATTATTGTGATTCAAGCGCGTTTTAAGCGGCCATCGCCATGAATCACAACAATCCTGATCAAGCTTGCAACCCAGCCCAGGCAGGGCAACGCTAGCAGCCGCGGCAGCTCAGCCTTGCCCTGCAGGGCGGCGGCGCGCATGGCGCCTTCACCTGGGGCGTGTTGGATCGGCTGCTGGAGGACGAGCGCATCGTGATCAAGGCCATCAGCGGTACCAGCGCGGGGGCGATGAACGCCGTGGCGCTGGTCGATGGCATGCAGAAAAGTGGCCGCGCTGGCGCACGCGCCGCCCTGCACGATTTCTGGCAAGCGGCCAGCCGCGCGGCCTGGCTGAGCCTGATCCAGCGCACCCCGTGGGACAAGCTGACCGGCAATTGGAGCTTGAACCACTCGCCCGGCTATCTCATGGCCGACATGATCGGGCGCGTGGCTTCGCCCTATGACTTCAATCCATTCAATTACAATCCGCTGCTTGATTTCCTCGACGCGCACATCGATTTCGACGCGGTGCGCTGCTGTGCCAGCGTCGGGCTGTTCATCCCCGCCACCAACGTGCGCACCGGGCGCGTGCGGGTATTCGCCAACGCGGAGCTTTCGCCCAGTGCGGTCATGGCTTCGGCCTGCCTGCCGCATTTGTTCCCGGCCGTCGAAATCGACGGCGAAGCCTATTGGGATGGCGGCTACACCGGCAATCCGGCCCTGCATCCGCTGATTTATCACTGCGACGTGCGCGACATCGTGATCGTGCAGATCAATCCGATCGACGTGGCGGAGGTGCCCAAGACCGCGCGCGAGATCCACGATCGCGTCAACGAGATCACCTTCAACAGCAGCCTGCTGGCCGAGTTGCGCGCGATTCGCTTTGTCGCCCGCCAGCTGGAAGCCGGCCATCTCGATCCGCAGCAGTACAAGCACATGCGCATCCATCGCATTGATGGCGGATTGGAGCTCAAGGCCCTGGATGCGTCCAGCAAGCTCAATGCCGAGTGGCGCTTCCTGCGCATGCTGCACGACCAGGGGGCGCGCGGCCACAAGCGCCTGGTTGGAGCGGCATTTTGATCAGATCGGCAAGCACTCGACGCTGGATCTGGATGCATTGCTCACCTGAGTGGGCAGCGCCGGGTTTTGTCGGCCGTTGCTTTTGCCGGTGCCATATCCACGCTATCGATGACAGCCGTGTAGCTTGAAGAGAATGCTCGGTCTTGCCTAATGATTGTTCCATATATGGGACAATCTGTTGGGTTTATCCGGGCTAATCAAATGACTCGAACGGGTATAGCATTAATGCATCATTCAGCTATACAGAGTTTCGGGTAACACAGCCATGAAGACCATTACCAGCGTTTATTCCGCGCCCCACGGCCACTGGGTCGGTGACGGCTTTCCGGTGCGCTCGCTGTTCACTTACGATCGCATGGGCGCCGAGCACATTACGCCATTCCTGATGCTGGATTATGCCGGGCCGCACGACTTCGAGCCGGCCGCACAGCCGCGCGGCGTGGGCCAGCATCCCCATCGCGGTTTCGAGACCGTGACCATCGTCTACGACGGCGAGCTCACGCACAAGGATTCAGCCGGCGGTGGCGGCACGATTGCCCGCGGTGACGTGCAGTGGATGACCGCCGGCGCCGGCATCATCCACGAAGAGTTTCATTCGCAGGCCTTCACCAGCAGCGGCGGCCGCTTCGAGGTGGTGCAGCTGTGGGTGAACCTGCCGGCGACCGACAAGTCCGCGCTGCCGCGCTACCAATCCACCGAGGCGGCCGACATCCCGCGCGTCGCATTGGCGGATGAGGCCGGCCACATCAGCGTGATCGCGGGCGACTGCGCCGGCACGCGCGGGCCCGCCAGCACTTTCACGCCGATTAATGTCTGGGACTTGCGCCTGCAGCGTGCCGGCACGACCAGCATTGGCGTGCCCGAGGGCCACAACACCATGGTGGTCGTGCTCAGCGGCGCCGTCACAATCAACAATGCCAAAACGCTGCGCGATGCCGACCTGGCCCTGTTCGGGCGCGACGGCAACACAATCCGGCTGCAGGCCGAGGCCGACAGCAAGCTGTTGCTGCTGAGCGGCGAGCCCATTGATGAGCCGGTCGTGGGTTACGGCCCGTTCGTCATGAACTCGAGCGCGGAAATCCACCAGGCCTTTGCCGACTACCAGGCCGGCAAGTACAGCAAGGCATCCTGAAGATGCAGGTCTCCCGGTGCAGGAATCGGGATCAAGCTGCGGCGGTCTGCGAGCCGCGTACTGTGGCGCTTGCATCCTGCAAAGCCATACATCGGGCCGGCGCAGTTCAACCAGGTATGGGATAACCGGCGCTTTTGGGCCTGAGCCCACAACTTGGTTGTGGTTTTGATCTGCCGTGATTGACGGCACACGGCCGGTCGCATCTCACCAGCCGTCATAAAACTTAAATTTTTAGGAAATTCATTATGCTTAATCGAAATCGTATCAGCCAAATTGCATTGGCCGCGATCACGTTCGGCGCGTTATCCGTATCTGCGTATGCGCAACCAAATGTACCACGGCAAGCGGATATGGATCCCCAGTCCTGGGGCACACATGCCACTATGAATCAGCCGATCCAGGTCGGGCAGGACACTGATGCTGAGGCAGTATCTGCCAATGTTCGCGAGTATCCGCCACGGCTGGCCTATTTGGAGCCGCAGGCGTTTGTCACCCACGGCGACATG
>Ga0079226_10001472_pt1 | contig 18051 bp, 10 predicted proteins | sample Poulit2014_FD_76345 | JGI IMG/M metagenome (GOLD analysis project Ga0079226, IMG submission 76345) | Agricultural soil microbial communities from Georgia to study Nitrogen management - Poultry litter 2014 | ecosystem: Environmental > Terrestrial > Soil > Agricultural land | place: USA: Georgia...
CAATCTGCTCACCGCCTACAAGCATTACAAGGTCTTCCTCAACGTCAACTCCGTCACCGACTCCCCCAGCATGTGCGCCCGCAGGATCTTCGAGATCAGCGCCGCCGGCACACCCGTGGTCACTACGCCCAGCGCGGCGACCCGAGAGTTCTTCCCCACCTACGAGGTACCTCAGCCGGAGACCGCCGACGAAGCCCAATGGGTTCTGCGAGCCTATGTGCGCAGCCCTGAGCTGAGAGATCGCACCGTTCACTTGGCCCAACGGCGCATCTGGGCCGAACACACCTACACTCACCGGGCGATGACGGTGATGGATTCGCTCGGACTCGAGTATGTGCAGCCGTTCCCGACCTCGGTGTCAGCGGTCGTGTCGACGAACAGGCCCGACCACCTCGGCGAGGTTCTGCGTGCCCACGCCGGACAGCTGCACGCGGACAAGGAACTAGTGATCGTCGCCCACGGCTTCGACGTGCCCGCCGATCTGCGGGCACGTGCCGCCGAGGCAGGGATCGAACATCTCCAGATCGTCGAGGTCGACTCAACACGGCCCTTGGGCGTCTGCCTCAATCGAGGCGTCGAGGCGGCCTCCGGTGAGGTGATCGCGAAGATGGACGACGATGACGTCTACGGTGCGCACTATCTGAGTGACCAGCTCGCCGCCCTGCGGTATTCGGCTGCCGACCTCGTCGGCAAGCAGGCGCACTATCTGCACATCCGCGGCCGCGACATCGTCATCTGCCGCTTCCCCGAACGTGAGCATCGGTTCACCGATCTCGTCATGGGCCCGACCCTGGTCACCCGCAGGTCCACGCTTCTGGACAACCCATTCGCAGAGCGCACACTGGGCGAAGACACCGAACTGCAGCAACGACTCATCGCCTCCGGAGCCCGGATCTACTCAGCCGACCGATTCAACTTCGTCCAGGTCCGCGGCGACCACGCCCACACCTGGAGTGTCGAAGACAGTCGTCTGCTGGCCAACGGCGACGTCCATGCCTTCGGATACGCCCTGAGTCACTACTGTTTCTGAGAGGCTGGGCACTGGTGCGTCCGAGGCACGACTGCACCTGAGGGCCTCGGCGCCGCCGAATCGAACTTTCGCTCCTTCGCGGCTTCCGAGAGCCAGATGAATGCCAACGGACCTCTGAGCGAGCGTTCCATGACAGGACAGCGGAATCGGACGTTCGAGGCCGAACTTCCATATATACTGGTTAAGATTCCACGCGGTTCATTCCCGGATATGGCCAAGTGGGATGGGACACCAGGCAGCAGATCGCCGACGCCGCGCCTGGTGATCTCCATGTCAACAGGTCGGTGTGCGCCTTGGAGGCCATCAGTTGAATTCACGGGACCGCTCCGTCTATCGGGGGCTGCTAGCCGTCGCAGTCGTTCTTCCCATTCTCGCAATCGCCTCTGCGCTCCTCGGCATGTGGAGTCTTGCGGCTGTCAGCGCCGGACTGTGGATGCTCGTCGCCGCAGGACTAGTTCACGCTCAGACGCGTATTCTCAATGCCGGAGCTCGATCCCTGAGGGATTCTGTGGCCAGGCGCAGAGGTACCGTCTCTGAGGACTCAGCATTGCTTGATCGGCTCGAGGGCATCAGCGAGGACTTGGCGATCGTTCGTGCCCGTGCCGGAGCCGAGCCGACGCAGGACGAGGTCCGCGCCGACCTCGTCCAACTGGCCCACAGCCTGCGCCGAGAGATGCGACTCCTGCAGTATTCCGTGACGGTTCCGGCTGAGGCTGCGGCTCCCGCTCCTGCGTCCGCCGAGCGCACGGCTTGAGCCCGTCACCGGCGGAGACTGCGGCGACCGAGCACTGCGCCGAACGGTCACAGGAACTTCAGCGCTGGAGCGTCGATTTCGCCTCGCTGACCGTCAGTCGCGAGGAGATTCGAGGCAGCGGGTCACCCCGCGTTGTCCTGGTCGCCGCTGAACAGGGCCGAAGACTCTTCACAGCAGGCGCTGACAGGGCCGAGGTCCTCTCTGCCGTGCATGCTGCGAGCGCCGTACTTCTCGATCTCGCCAGCACCGAGCCGATTGACCTCAGCGCCGTCGAAGGTGGCGAGTACGGGCTCCGCGCCTGGGTCATGGCCTGCGCGGCCATCGCGCTGCGGCTCAGCGGACCCGCACGCTCACGCATCGACGAAACGGGTCGGTCGCGGGCACGGGTGTCGCCATCGACCACCGATTTCTCACCCCAGCGAATCCGAGACATCGCAGTCGAAGCCGTCAGTGCGGTCTCATCCATCCGAAAAGCCGAGATGATGGTCTGCGGAGCCGACGCAGCGGCAGTCGGCAGCTTCGCCACCCCCGCGCTGGAAGAATCAGCAGAAGTGTACGCGCTCGGCGGTGACCGGAGACGCACCCTCAGCGATGAACTCACCTTTGCCGGAGCCGGGTACGACTTCCCCTGGGAGCTGGTGAGGAATCGGGCCGAATCGCTCGCTGTCCTGTACAACTTCTCCCCATTCCAGGACACGGGATCGACGGTCGCGTCGAAGCGGATGCGCGTCTTCGCCGAGAACTTCGACGTCATCTCCTGTTCTTTCCTGCAGCACAAGAAACAGGACCCCACCGTCGAAACGATTTCACGGCCCTACGTCGCATCCAAGGAATACCTTCCACTGACACCGTCTTGGGCGTCATGGCCGCAATTTCGAACATTCGCAGAACGGGCAGCCCGTTCGGCCGGCCTGCGGATGAGCACCGGAGCGCAATACCGCAGGCTCTACACCCGTGCCATGTGGGCGCCCTCGCTGTACGCCGGAATGAGAATCAGGCTCGACCACCCGGACCTGCCATGGACCGCCGAGTTCTCCGATCCGCTCTCGCTCGACGTCGAGGGCGAGACGAGAGGAGGCGCGATCCCGCGCGATGCTTTCACCGCGCCACTCATCGCAAAGTGGGAATCCGATTTCGGCTCACTCAGCGCCTCGGATCTCACAATATTCCGCTTCGCCGAACTGCTCGTCTTCGGATATGCCGATAGGATCATCTTCACCAACGAACATCAGCGTTCGGTCATGCTCGACGCGATCGATCGTCCCGCCTTGCGTGAAAGAGTCGAGGACCATTGCCTCGTCGCTCATCATCCGACGCTGTCGCCCGGCTTCTACGAACTCGAACCGGTCGACTACACAGTCGACGACGACCACGTTCACTTGGGGTACTTCGGAGAGTTCTACACCGCCCGCGGCATCACCGAGATCACTGATGCCCTCCGTTCTCTGCCCGAGCGCATCCGCTCACGGATACGTCTGCACGTCTTCACGAACTACATCCCCGAGTCGGCGGGCGGAGTGAAACCGGCCAGCTTCTCCCGAAAGCAGTTCGACCTCTTGGTCCAGCGAACCCTCGATGGAGTCGGCGTGTCCGGACTCGAAGATAGAGTCATCTTCAACAACTCATTGCCCTACCTGCGATTCCTCTCCGTTTCGCAGTCCCTCGACTACCTGATCGTCACCGACGCCCGTTCGGGATCCGGCCACTCGATCAACCCCTATCTGCCGTCGAAATGGAGCGACTACCGCGGTTCCCGGGCAAAAGTCTGGGCCCTGGCCGAAGCTGGCAGCGTCCTGTCCGGCATGAACCTCGAAGCACGCACACCGATCGGAGATGCCCACGCGGCCCGCACCGTGCTGTGGAGCATGGTCGAAGAGAAGTTCGGCACGGCGCTGAGGGAAGGCACCGGCTCGCGTGACGAACCCGGCAGCGAAGGAACCGAGGCATGAACAGCGTTGCACCGGGCCCGCCGCACAACAGGGACAGGGTCCTGACCGCAATCGGGAGAGCGGCGGCCCCTCCCGTTCCGAAGACCGACGGGGGTCCCAGCCTCGGCACCCTCACCGGCATCGGTCGCCATGTCGAACCCGGCTCAGTTCTGTGCATCGGCAGTGAAGGCCTCATCCGTTTCATACAGGCCCACCGTCCGGTGGTGCCCGGCGTGCCGGGAATGCTGTGCGAGATCGCTGCGAATGCGTCCGTTGAGACGCTCGTCGTCGAGGGGCGAGCCTTCCGCACCGGACCCTGGATCGGTGCCGATGACCATCAGTCCCGACATCTCGCCGAGGAGATCTTCGAAGCCGGACGACTTCTTCGTGCCCGCGGCGGACAGGCATGGTTCGTTCCGACGGCGGAGCTGACAGGTTCGATGAGCGATCGAGTTCTCTCGACCTTCACTGCTCGACTCGACGATATTCCCGATGTCGACCTCGAAGAGGGAGCAGCACAGTCGATACTGTGGACCGCTCTGGTTGATCTCGTTCGGAATGGGCAACCCGACTCGCCTATCCACAGTTCCGTTCATCGCGATCCCCGCCGTGGTGGGGACACCACCGTCCGTCAGACCTCGGAGCGCCCGATATGACCGCACACGTCACCGCCCTCGTCGCAGCCGATGTGAACTACAGCAGTGACAGCGTAGGCAAGATCTGGGTCGACTCGCTCGTGTCCATGCTCACAGCACGCGGTTGGACCGTGCACATGCTCGCGCGAGAGGTCGACGGGGTCGACCGCTATGGCGACATCAGGAACAGCGGCGGACTGGTCGTCTACCCCGGCGACTCCCCGCGCGAGCACCTCGACGAGCACGGACTGATGCCGCGCTTCCGAGCCAGAACCATCATCGCCGAGGCGGAGAAGCTCGCCCCGGACGTGGTTCTGGTCCAAGGCCTGACGCTCAGCCGCTACGTTGCCGGTTCCGGTCGCCTATCCGGACGGCTGTGGTCGATTCCCCTCGACCGCCCTTATGTCGGCGGACGATTCGATCTGCAATCAACAGCCGAGCTGAAGACGATCGCCGAGGGGTCGGCACGAATCCTCGTCGCCGACGAGACACAACGGTCGACTCTGGATGCAGAGTTCCCCGCCGGGTCGTCCAAGGTGCGGACCCTGCCTCTTCCCGAAGGCGATGTCGACTCCGGGCGTCACGACGCTCTCGATGGGGTCACCGACCTGCACATCCACGAGGCGCTGCTCACTCACACAGATGTCGAGCCTGTGCGGGACCTCGGTCAGCGGCTGCGAGAACATGCAGTCATTCCGCGCATGCTCATTCATCAGGTCCGCGGCGAGCAGACCGTGAACGGACCGTCGGATCAGGCTGGCCCATCCTCGGCTCAAGGTGGTGCCATCGCACACGCACTCCGCGAACTTCCGGGAGCGGTCGACGCCGCCCAAGGTCCTGCCCAGGGTGGGGAACTCGTTCCCAACGACCCCTTGGCCAGACATTATGCTCTTCTCCTCGCGCAGGCGGAAGGACGCGCTCCGGTCATGATCGGACCTGATGATGAACCAGCCGCAGGGACCGGTGATGACGATCCGGCCGGCCGGAAGCCGCCGAATCCCTTCGATGAAGCCGCAGCAACTCCCCTGCAGAGCGGTCAGTCCCAACCGCTACGGTTGGTCATCGCCGGCAGCGACTTCAAATTCGCAGGCGACCTCGTTGAGGCGTTCCTAGCGGAAGAGCACTTCGATGTCCGGTTCGATGTCTTCGCCCACCACTCCCACGCACAGCCTCGGGCCAGCGAACCCTATCTCAAGTGGGCCGACGTCGTCCTCAGCGAGTTCGCCGTGCAGAATGCCATCTGGTACTCAAAGAACGTGGCACCGCACCAGACCCTCATCGTCCATCTCCACGGATTCGAACTGCTCTCAGATTGGATCACCGAGCTGGACATCGACAACGTCTCCGCGGTCGTCGTCGCCTCGGAGTTCTATCGCCAGAAGGCGCACGAGCTGAGAGGGTGGCCGCTCGACAAGATCTCCGTCATCCCCAACTCGGTCAACCACTTCGACTTCGAACGTCCCAAGCACGACGATGCTCGGTTCCATCTCGGTCTCGTCGGAATGGTTCCGATACTCAAACGACCCGACCGGGCACTCGATCTCTTGGAGAACCTGCTGGAGGTCGATCCGAGATATACGCTACACATTCGCGGACATGCTCCATGGGACTACACCTGGGAGTGGAAGAAGGCCGCTCACCAGGACGCCTATCGCAGCTTCTACGCCAGGGTCGGTCAACGTCCGGATCTCCTCCGCGCGATCGCGTTCGAACCATTCGCCCCGGACATGGCCAATTGGCTGAGGAAGATCGGCTGGATTCTGTCACCGAGCAGCCGTGAAACCTTCCACTTGGCCGCAATCGAAGGAGCGACGTCCGGTGCGGTTCCCCTCGCATGGGAACGTGACGGAGCACGAGACATCATCGGCGATGAATGGACCTTTTCATCGACTGCGGACATCTGCGACTTCGTCACCGCCAATAATGAATCGTCCGACTCGCACCGGGCGCTGGCCGATCGCGCACAGGCACGTACAGCAGGCTACCGGTCCGATGTCGTCGGTCGACAATGGCGCAGCATCGTTGTCGAACGCCATGAGGGCACGTCCTTCGCACTCGACCCTGCGGTCCCCCGGGGCGTCGCCGGCACGATCTACCGCGAGGTGGATGCGCTTGTGCGAACCGGCGACTTCGACGAGGCGAAGGGGGCACTCGATCGTCACATCTCCGTGACCAAGAACGACAGGTCGCGGCTGAAGACCATGGAGATGTTCGTCCGCGGGCTGCTGGCACTCGATTCACGCCGCATCGATCTCATACCGCCGGTGCCCGAGCCTGAGACCGCCGATCGGTTCATCCGCATCTGCGCGCTCGATCCCGACACCGGACCGGGCCGCATCCTGGCCGATCCCCGAATCATCACCGGCACCATAGGCATCGTCCCGTTCGGGTACACGGGTGAAGCGCCCGGACAGTCAGCGGCCGAGGCCGCACTTCGCACTGTCGCCGGTGCCGCGCGACCCACATCGACCTTCTCGGGACCCGTGGTCACCGACGCACTCGAAGAGCACCTCGATTCTCGAATCGTCATCGACGGTGCACTGCGTTTCGACCGCTGGGTCGAGATGGTCTCGTCCGAGATCCGCGATCATCTTGCCGACTTTCCGCGGCAGGCACTTTTCATCGATGCCCCCTGGCACATCGGACTTCCAGCGGCCATCGCCGCCGGCAGAACCGGTGTGCCCTTCGTCTGGGCCCCTCCCGTGCCCGCAACCGAAGCGGCCGTGGAGACTCTGCGGGCCAATCCCTATACGGGCGATCTCATCGCACAATTCGTCGGCACTCTCATGTCGAGAGCGCAGGCGGTCGTCCTCCCGCGGCATGGCGGCAGCATCGGACTCGAGTCGTCACCGGCATCCCGCATCGGCAATCTCGTCCTCGCGAATACCTCGACAGTGGGCACGCCCGGGCCCCGAGCACGCCCCCTGATCATCGTCGACTCCCGAATCGTCGCCGACATCGCCGACCTCGCGGCCTCACCGTGGCGCAATCAGAGCCTCGGAGCGCTGGACAGCGCTCGTCCCTCGGCCGCTGTGAGCCGACAGCACCTGCGGGCTGCTTTCGTCGCCGGGCAGGAATGTTCCCGACGACTGAGGCGGCTCGCTCCTGCGATCGATCAGTTCCCTCTCACCACCGCAGACGATCTCGATCCGACGGTCGACGTCCTCATCGTCGACGAGAGTGCGGTGACCGAACCCGATGTGATCCCCGGCGACGGCACCCCGGTACAGCGCTTCCGTGCGCTCTTCGACCTCGCCCGGTCATTCGGCATCATCGGGATCTTCAACGCGGCCACGCATGTGGGCGGCGACAGGACGGTATCGTCGATGGCGGAGAAGGCTGACGCCGTCACCGGAACGAAGGCGGTGCTCACCGTCGGGCTGCTGACCCGCAACCCCATCTCGGTCACGCGCATCGGCTCAACCTCGGTGGTCGCCGATGATGCCTCGGAGGTTCTCTCCGCACTCGCCGAGGTGGGGATCGGTCGGGCTTCCACGCTCGTGGGCCACAGTCGTGATTCGGTCCGCGACGACCACTCGGATTCGAACCGGGGTGCCGCCTCGGCGATCGCCGAAACCTGGAACCCAGACTCGCTGCGTCTTGCCGGCTCCGACGGGGTCTCGATCATCGTCGCGACCCGGTTGGGGGCCGAACGTCTGCCCAGAATGCTCGCTTCCGTATCTGCACAGACGATGCACCCCGGTCGGATGGAACTCATCATCGTCCACAACGGCCCGCGAGATGAGTCCCGCTCAGTCGTCGATCGCTTCGCGGCTGAGAACCCGCAGCTGAACGTCCGGTTCCTCCGCTCGGAGGTCGAAGGAGCATCTGCCGCCCGCAACCTCGGTCTGCAGTCGGTCACGTGCGACTATGTCACCTTCCTCGACGACGATGACGAGATCGAAGCCGACTACATCCTCAACCTGTGGCTGTCGGCAGATGAGAACGTCATCGTGGCCGCTCCCCTGCGAGACATCGATGCCGACGGGACCTCATATACCGACATTCCCAACAACCGTCGACTCGCGGCCCTGGCCGGCCGGCGCACTCAGCTCACCCGGGCGTCCGGGCTGCTGGGTCTTAACGCCTGCAAACTGATCCCGTCGCACGTGGCTCGGCAGCTTCGGTATCCGGTCGGGATGCGTAGTGGAGAGGACGTCGCCTTCATGAGTCGGCTGCTCCTCTTCGAGCTCGAACTCGTTCCCGCCGATACGGCGCCGAACTCGGCCTATATCCGCCACCGGCGCCCCGAGTCCGTGTCTCGACGGGTTCTCACACATGACTTCGCCGTCGATCAGCGTCTGACTGTGATCAGGCACCTCGAAGATGTTCGCGCACAGGGCCCGCTCGCGATCGAACCTTGCATCCGAGCACTTCAGCTCGATCAACTCAGCTTCGTCGCACGCTATGTCGCCGAGAATCCGACTGAAGGCGAAGCCGTCGTGGAGCAGGTGATCCGAGCAGGGATCTCTGCGCCTCTGCTGCGGACCCGTTACAGCGGTCTGCACACCATGGCACTCCAAGCTCAGATGGCGGCCACATGAGCGACAACAGCGTTGACCACAGACTGAAGTACCGGGCACTGTGTCTCACAATCACGGTCAATGTTCGCGGCCCTGCCGACGCAGACGCCAGCTCTGCCAGCGCTGGCCCCGGACGGTTCATTCGAGACGGACTGGTCGCAGTTTGCGGCCGTGGACTGATGTGGACCGATTCGGGGGTCATCTCGCTCGATAACAGAACACCGCAGCATCTCGAATACGACGAGGTTCGCCATCGATCGGGCCAATGGTTTCTGGCGTTCCATCGCGAAAGCGATGACACCTATCGCTTCGTCACCGACTTCATGGGCTACTGCAGGCTCTACTACTCAAGTTTCCGGCGCGGCGATGAGCAGGTCGTCGTCGTGGCAGACAACCAGACGTCTGCAGCCGCCGAACTGCGCCGGCTCGGGCACCCGGCCTCGATCGACTGGCCGGTGGCTGCCTCTCATCTTCTCAGCGCACACACGATGATGCAGACCAGCTACTCGCACAGAACGATGTTCTCCGGGATTCGGTCTCTGCCAGCCGGTGCCGAACTCGTCATCGATCGACACGGTGTATGGGAGGAACGAGGTGATCTCTTCAACACACCCAGAGATGCTGACTATGAGGACCTGTTGGCCGCGGGGATCGCACGGGCCCAGAAGCAGCTGCAACTGATGGCGGAAAGTCCGATCAAAGACAAACGACATGCCCTGTCCGGCGGGCGCGATTCGCGCATCGCCATGGCGATCTCTGTCTCAGCCGGAGTCCATCAGGAGTTCTCCGTGATGACCGCAGATCCCCGGAGAAGTCGGCAAGCGCGGTCTCGGAAGGTGCTCGAGAATGATCTTCAGGTCGCCGCCGGTCTGCGTCGCCGTCTGGGTCTGGAGTGGTCGCGCGAAACGGGCATTGTCGGCCTGCGGTACGACGTCCATACGAGTCTCGACATCTTCCAGAGTCGGTACGCAGGCGCACGATTCACCTGGCCGGTCGACAACGCGGCCACCTGGCCCCGCTCATTGCGCCTGGAAGTGCATGGCGGGTCCGGAGAACTGATCCGGCGGGCGTATCAGAACATGCGCGAACACCCGTCATTCCGCACACTTTCGAACAGGCCCGAGACTCTCGCCGAGGATGCACGGCGGCTCTTCCCGACCGTTGTCGCGCATCACGCGCACCTGCCCGAGGACTTGCGCGTTGAAGCAGCCGAGATCTTCGCGAACAGTTTGGACCTCGCCGCCGACCTGCCGCTGTCGGAACAGCTGAACCTCCACTATGCGAACTTCCGCAATCGTGACCATTTCGGCGAGATCGTGCACAGGTACGCCAGGAACGCGTTCGTCCTCTACCCGCTGGCACAGCCGGAATTCCTCCAGGCTTCACGCCTTATCGATCCCGCTGAACGCTCCCGCGGGAGGGTCGCCTACGACATCATCCGAATGACGTGCCCGTCACTGAACGAGTTCGCTTTCGACGATGGTCATTGGTCGGAAGATTTCCGGCTGGATCGCTCTGAACGGCTCAACGGCCCCGAAGCATGTGACAGTCGGGAGATCCAGGACTTCTTCGCCGGAGAGGATTCCGATACGCGGCTTCGCGTTTCAGCAGAGCTGCTCAACGACCCGGATCGGCCCATTCGGACATTCGACGCGGCGGGGGCGGCCGCCTCGATGGCCGCGAACAGCGTCTGGGAGCTCCTCGAGCTTACCGATCCTCCGCTGCAGAACCTCGGCTCGCTGATTCCAACGCTGGTGGCTCAGGGCTCACTGCTGCCAGGGAACACGGCCGCGAAGCTGGAGACGATGGCGTCTGTCCACACGGGCAGACACACCCCGTACAACTCGGTCCTGCTGGCAGACGGCCGCGGAGCTGAAACAGCCGAGTCCTCTGAACTGTCAGTGCTGTCCTCCAACGGATCCTGGCATTCCTCCTCTGCCGAATCCATCCGCATTCAGCGAGCCGATCCGTTCGTCTTCTCCGTCGCCCTCGAACTCGTGAATGGTGAGGCACTCGTCAGCATTCGCTGCGGGCCCGGCACACCTCCTGGCACCGAATGGGCCGTCTACCTCTATCGGGAACGAACCAAGACTGCCGAACGCTGGTACAGCACCGACATGACGGCCAAATTCCCCATCGACGATGGGGACACCTCCGCACGATTCCGTGCTCTGGTCTTCAGCCGCAGGCAGGGTGCCGAAAATCAGGTACTGAAACGCTACAGCGACTGGCAACGAACCGGTGGACCCGCCTCACCCTGACACGCACCGGCCAGGCTGATCCCCGATTCGTGCCGACCCGGTCCTTCACAGTCTTGTGGATGGAATGGCTGCCGGGCTCCGTGTCGCGTCTTCGTGTCGTCTCTTCGACGTTCAACGAATCGCCCGTACCGGAGCGAAGGTTCCGATCAGTCTGGCAGACAGCTCACCGGACCGGCTGTCGTATTGCCGAGTCTGCGACGGGAGCCGAGCAGAACTCGTCAATCCTCTCGCCGAGGCCGAGCAGGGATCCGATGGCCGCCACCGACCGATCAGCGGCGCGACCGTCGCCGTAGGGATTGATCGCTTTCGCCATGGATTCGTAAGCGAGCGCGTCATCGATGAGTCGGGCCACCTCGGCGACGATCGCGGTCCTATCGGTGCCGACAAGCTTGACTGATCCTGCGGTGACGGCCTCGGGGCGTTCGGTGTTCTCTCGCATGACGAGGACGGGTTTGCCGAGGCTGGGGGCTTCCTCCTGGATTCCGCCGGAGTCCGTGAGGACGACATCGGAGGCGGCCATGACAGTGGTGAACTCACCGTAGGACAGCGGTTCGGTGACGAGCACATTGTCGAACTGCTCGACCCGCGGCAGGACGGCTTCGCGCACCAGCGGATTGCGGTGGGCCGGCAGAAGGATGATCAGCTCGGGGCGCGCTGCGGCGAGTTCGGCCAGTGCCCTGCCGATGTTCTCCATAGACGAGCCGAGGTTTTCCCTGCGGTGGGTCGTCACCAGCAGCTTCGGCCGGTCGGTGGCGACGTAGTCGGCGACGACCGGGTCTGTCGGGGTGACGTTCATGTCCACGGCGATATGGAGGGCGTCGATGACGGTGTTTCCGGTGACGACGACATCGGCGGCGTTGATGCCCTCGGCCAGCAGGTTGTCACGCGACCGTGGCGTCGGCGCCAGGTGCAGCGCCGAGATCTGGCTGGTCAGCTTCCGGTTGGCCTCTTCGGGGAACGGGCTGACCAGATTGCCCGAGCGCAGTCCCGCCTCGAGGTGGATGACGGGGATGCCCCGGTTGAATGCTGCGATGGAGGCGCCCATGACGGTGGTCGTATCCCCTTGGACAAGCACTGCGGCAGGAGTCTCGTCTGCCAGGACCGAGTCAAGTTCTCCGATCACACGGGACGCGATGCCGTTGAGCGTCTGCCCCTGGGACATGATGTTGAGGTCGATGTCCGGGACGATCCCGAACAGATCGTTGACCTGATCGAGCATCTCTCTGTGCTGGGCGGTGACGACGGTGCGGGAACGCAGGGCCGGACTCGAATCGATCGCCCGGATGAGAGGGGCCACTTTGATAGCTTCAGGCCTGGTGCCGAAAACGGTGAGAACTGTGGGGGTCACGCACGAACTCCTGGTCGGGAGAACCTTGACAGCCGCCTCGGCGGGTGGGGTTCTCGCATCAATTGGTGATGAGGACAATGGTACGAAAATCAACTGAACTCAGACATTCTATCTCGGCGCGTCACCACACCTCCGACCTGTCGTCGCAGACCGGATCCGTGCGCTTCGCACACAGTTCGTCCGAAGCTACGGACGAGTCAAGCCAAATGGGGCCTAGTGCGTGTCCGCTCAGCTCAAGTTACTTCTGAGACGATCGGCGTTGGCCAGCGATCTGTGCGCGAGTTAGGGGATCATCTGCAGCCGAGAGCCCGAGAAGCGTCTGGAAACCAGCCATGGGGGTCCGACGCCGGTTGTAACGAAAGACGAACTCGTCGAGGTAGGCCCCAGCGTGAACTGGAGAGACTACTAGGTGGGTGCGTGCCAGCGGTCCAATCCTTCAGATTCGAGATCGCCCGATGAGCCCGCGACATCACGGGTTCGGTGTCACCTCTCGTCGAGCCTTACGCTGGTTGCGAGGAGCCCATTCGTAGCCCTTCTTGAGCAATGGCGCGTAGCCCTGCCACCCATCGGTGTGCAAGGTCGCACCCGGTGCGACATTGTTGATGACGAACCTGCTCAAGGTCGGTCCAGAAGCATCGGGGATGACCTCGATGCGAATACGGCCGGATCCCCGTCCGCTAACTTCACAAGCAATGATGCACGAGACCGCTTTCGAACCGGGGAGTTGACCGCTATTGCGTCCGTGTTCGACTCCACCGATTTCGAATTCATCGGTTTCCACAGCCCCGACAGGTCCGAACGATTCGGGTCGACCATGCTGCCACGCAATTTATGCAACATGGCCCAGGCAGTGTCATAGCGTGTCAGGTCCAGCTGGCGCTGCAGTTGACGCACCGATACCCCTGGAGTCTCAGTCGCGACGGCCCAAAACCACATCCGCAGCGGCAAGCGGGACTTGTGCATCACCGTCCCTGCCGCGGCGGAGACCTGATGTCCGCACTGACGGCACTCCAGCAGGCGTCGCGCTTTCACAGGCTAGTCGTCGGTGCTGTGGCATCGGGGGCAGGAGAAACCATCAGGCTATCTCGAGGACACCAAGTAGTCCCAACAAGCGTCCTCGTCGGTGAACTGGTCTTGGAACTCAAGCATTGATCGGGATACGCCGAGCAAACCATCGCCCGATTTTACCTGAGCTGAGCGGATACGCACCTGCGGCCTAATGCGACATTGTGGTCCAGTAGCCTCGAGAAGCTTTACGATAACATCAGAAGTCGTTCACCTTGAGTTTGGAGCACCACACACATGACGTCTACTGTCACTACACAACGCCCATCGGTCGCCGTCATCGGGCTCGGCTATATCGGCCTCCCAACAGCGGCCGTGCTTGCCAGCTCCGGTGCGAATGTCGTCGGTATCGACATCAACCAGAAGGCCGTTGACCTCATCAATCAGGGTGAGGTTCCATTCGTCGAACCCGATATGTCGACAACAGTCGCTGGCGTTGTGTCACAAGGTTATCTGCGAGCGACCACAGAGACCCCACATGCTGACAACTACATTGTTGCTGTGCCGACACCGTTCAAGGACGGCCACCAGCCCGACCTGTCCTTTATCGAAACCGCCGGCAAACAGATCGCGCCGCTGCTCGAGGGCAATGAGCTCATCATTTTGGAATCGACCTCGCCTCCCGGAGCCACGGAGTTCCTGGCCGAGACCGTCATGAGGGAACGCCCGGATCTCACGCTCAAGCCCGGCAGCGCTCAGACGGTGTACTTCGCCCACTGCCCCGAACGGGTCCTTCCGGGGCGGATCATGATCGAGCTGCGGACGAACGATCGCATCGTCGGCACACTCAACGGCAATGCCGGGGAGCGGGCACGCGACCTGTACGAGCTGTTCTGCGAGGGTGAGTTCCTCATGACCGACGCGCGGACGGCGGAGATGGCGAAGCTGACTGAGAACGCCTATCGCGATGTCAACATCGCCTTCGCTAATGAGCTGTCGGTGATCTCCGATGGTCTCGACATCAACGTGTGGGAGCTCATCCGGCTCGCGAACCATCACCCGCGGGTCAACATCCTGCAGCCGGGCCCGGGCGTCGGCGAACACTGCATCGCCGTCGATCCGTGGTTCATCGTCGCGACCGCACCGCAGCAGTCCTCCCTGATCCGGACCGCTCGTGAGGTCAACGACTCCAAGCCCGGGTATGTGCTCGACAAGCTCCTCCCCCAGGCCCGACGGATCCAGGACGTGCGGATCGCTGCCCTCGGCCTGGCATTCAAACCGAATATCGATGACCTGCGCGAGAGCCCTGCTCGTCAGATCGTCGGTCAGCTCGCCGATGAACTGCCCCAGGCGAACATTATGGCCGTCGAACCGAATATCGACCGGCTGCCGTCGGAGCTCGAAGAGCGCGACAACGTCACGCTCACCGAGGTGAACGAGGCCGTGCACGCGGCCGACATCGTCCTCCTGCTGGTCGACCACACCGAATTCACCCGCCTCGACCGCACCTTGCTGACGCAGAAGATCGTCCACGATACGCGTGGGGTGTGGGGGTGAGGTAGGTTTATCGTCTTGCCCCGAGGCATGATTCGCTCTCTCGAGCGGATCAGGTGGTGTACTGGATCGCTGGAGCCTCGGGAGTTGGGCGGTGATCGCCGATTTTCACCGGGCAATCGAGCTCTTCGATCATCTCGGTAACGCGGCTGCACGCGTGACCGGGTGTGACGAAGGTTTTTTCCATTCGTCGCATGTATTCCGGTGCCGGTTCTTTGCCGTTCTGCAGAGTGGCTCGAAGAGCCTCAATCATCTGATCGTGTTCAGCTGCGACCGGCCCAAACCCGTCATCGTCGTACGAGAAGTATCCGGGCTTGGTCAGATGGTCGCCACCGAAGACTCTGTCACGGTCGAACTGATAGTAGACAACGGGCCGATGCACAATTGCAGCGTCGAAGGCGATCGAAGAGTAGTCAGTGACCACGACTGCCGACTGCGCTAACACATCCTGGACGTTGATCTCCGAATAGGACCGGACCTCGACGTGGTCAGGCAGAGTCAGTTCAGGCAGGTAGACCTCGAGGTTTGGATGTGGCATGAACATGATCCTGCATTCATGCTCCTCGGCCATCTTCTTAAGCTCGGAAGACTCAAGCACGTCCACCCACGAACGTAGGAACTCAGATTCGAAGAAGTCACGCTTAGGATGCCGTCGATTGCCCCGGGCGATTGTGTCGCCGACCAGGAACTGGCGCCAAGTCGGCATGACTGTGATGATCGAACGCTCGTCGAGTCCATATGCAGAGGCCTTCTTCGCCAACGTGTCGTGACGTGGCATTCCGGTGAGCGAAACTTCTTTAGCGCTGAGTTTGTACGGTGAGTGGTCGCCTGCGATCGAAGCGAATTCGTCAACCGTCGATGTCACCATGCCCGCGATCTTCTTGCCATTCAACCAGCGCGAAATGTTGTCTTTGGTGACGCCGTGCTGGAGGAAGACGAATTTCCATTTCGGGCGCAAGCCGTTCGATAGGACGAATGGCGTGCATACATACGCATCGGCGTGTGAGGAAACGATGTGCCGAGCGTTGAGGCAGAGCGCTTTCCACAATGTCGAACCGTAGGGGACGAGCCGCTTGTAGCCTTCGGCTCTCAACCGGTTCCAATCGGGAGAGTTCTTTTCGACGACGAACCACGCGTTGATATCTCGCCGCCGCTTGCGAAGGTAGCGGAACAGGTGTTCAGCGTTGTCATTTGCGTTCACGTCACGGTCCATCAGCACCCACGCATTCGTGAACATGCGACGAATCGGCGCTGAACGCGCCATTGAAGAGACGAAGCGATCCGTGGCAGAGATCTTTGCGCGACTTTTCCTTGACATAAGGAGTCTTGCCTTTGGCTTCTGCTTTTGCTGTGAGCCGCGTTGTGCTTGGACCTGGGCCGGTCGGATAGAGAACTGCCGGGGTTTCGGCCAGCCGAATGTCACTGGTACCGGTGTCCCGTCGAGGAGGATCTCAACAGTGCCATCGGCAGGGAGCCAGAGAATTCGTTCGTGAATCAGTGTCCTGCGCAGATAGGTGAAATCGCGAGTCTTCGCAGCCACAGGTTCAATTGGTTTTCCTCTGAAGCGGGTCACCTCGTGTGGCATGGTTCCCGCGTAGTGATAACGCAATTCGACGAGTCGCCGGTCTTCGTCGAGGCTATCGACAACCACAGCATGCCAGCGCCAGTTCTCTTGCGCGTAACCGTACGCCAGTGCCTCGAATTGAGTCGTGGATCGTTTGATCAACGGGAACGATTCGATTGCTTCGGTCGAGAGATGCTCTCTGATCCTGCTGACGAGTTCGTGGAACCGGGCCGCGACTGTCGCCTCTATGCTCGACGTTGCCGAATACATTGCTTCTTCTGCACGCAAGGTCCACGTCAGTTCATAGATGATGACGTACTGCAACCACAAAGGGACCTCGGGCGCCGCCTGTTCGAGGAGTTGGAGGCATCCCAGCTCGAGCACAGTCGTGTACTTGCCAGGATCGGTCGCACTGGTTTGCAGAGTTGAGGATTTGTCCGCCCGGCGACGATAGAGGTACTTCGCCGAATCGACGACCGAGACCAGCCTCTTCGGCAGTGCCAGAAGATACTTCTGAACGAAGTGGCCGTCTTCGAAAGTCGGTCGTATCCTCTCGTCGAAACGAAGACCGAGACCGTTCACCTTCGCTGTTCGGAAGAAGGCTGAAGACGCATGCAGGTGGACATACTCAGGGAAACGATCGATATCGACGAGCTGGTCGCCGCCGCGGAACCGATGCCGCAGCGGGTGTGAGTCCTTCACCTCGCCCGTGGCTTCGAAATGATCGAGCAGGTGGCAGATCACCATCTCTGCGTTGTGGTGAGCGTCCAAGGACGCCTCAACCGTTTCGAAGTAGTCCTCGGCCAGAGTGTCGTCAGGGTCGGTGAATGTCACCCATTCGGCGGAGACCGAGTCGAGCCCCACATTTCGGGCAGATGCCTGCCCGCCATTGGTCTTCGTCAGTACGGTCACGGCGAAGTCCGTCTCAGCGGACCATTCGTTCAACCGTTCAAGAGAGTCATCGGTTGAACCGTCGTCGACGAGGATGACTTCGGTGAGGGAATGGTCGAACGTCTGCTGGTCAAGGGAGGTCAGAAAGTCGTCGAGATATCGCGAGACGTTGTAGACGGCGGAGACCACCGCAAACTTCTTATCGGTCATTGGTCCTCCGCCTTCTTTTCGAAAGTACTGGGGATGGGCAGCTGGTATTCGAGGAAGTCTCGCATCATCGCATTGAGCTCTTCCTGATCGGCATCGACAGTATTCGTGTCGTTGAGGCAGAGCACATCGAGATCGCGCCGCCGGGACAGCCGCAGGAAGTACAGTTCGGCATCATCACGGGCAATGTCCATATAGGCATAGCGAATGCTTCCCGGGATGGCATGACCGATGGCGTATGCGTAGAAGTGGTAGAGCGCGGACGGGATCGACAGGTCGTCAGGGTGGCGGAAGGCCGAGCGTGCCACTCTCGCGAACTCGTCGGAGTGTTCTGTCTCCATCTTCGCAAGC